>Ga0272443_10000575_pt1 | contig 65493 bp, 55 predicted proteins | sample SSMAcet12_FD_193581 | JGI IMG/M metagenome (GOLD analysis project Ga0272443, IMG submission 193581) | Marine sediment archaeal communities from Little Sippewissett salt marsh, Falmouth, MA, United States - SSM-Acet-12 | ecosystem: Environmental > Aquatic > Marine > Wetlands > Sediment ...
CGTTGATGCCCATGACCTTGGCGGCATCCTCGTCCTCTCTCAGTGCGGTCAGGGCGTATCCGATCTTGCTGCGCATGTAGATCAGGGTTACCAGCGCCGCCGTGACAGCGATGATCGGCACGAAGACGTCGGCCCAGAAAGTGGCCAGGGCGCTGGCCGCCTCCCGGCCCAGGAGCTGGTTGAGCTGGGCCGTGAAGATGATCCCTTCCGAGCCGTTCCATATCCGGGCCCCCTCGATCAGGAAGTTGAACGCCTGGCCAAGCGCACAATAAAACAGGAGCATGGCGACCAGCTGCCACATGCCGGACATATTTCTTCCGATCAGAAACAGGACGGCGTAAGACACCAGGACCGGCAGCATCGGATAGTATTTGGTCACTTGATTTTTCATTTTCGCGCCAACAGCCCGGTGGGTCGGATCAGTAAAATGATCAGCAAAATCACGAAGGACAGAAACCGCGTAAGGGCAAAAGGCTCCACTCCCGGCATCAATGCGAACAGGGTATAGGACCCGTTTTCGATCAGGCCGAATACCAGGCCGCCGAAAAAGGCGCCATAGGGCGACGACAGCCCCCCGAGTAAGGCGATGACAAAGGTTTTGAGGGTGTACCCCCCGCCAATGTACGGATTGATGCCGACCGGGATGAACATGGTCAGCAGCACGCCGCTGGTCACCGTCAAGCCGATGCCCAGGGCAAAGCTCCAGGCATAGGCGGCGCCGACGTTGACGCCGCAGACCCGCGCCCCTTCACTGTCTTCGACCACGCTGCGCATGGCGGACCCCGCCGGGTCCGGTTGAACCAGATATACAGGAGCACTGCGATGCCCACGCTCCCCAAACACGCCAGAAGCTTGGACACTGGCAGAACGGTGAGTCCCAGGTCGATTTTGCCCACGGTCCAGTTGTAGCCCCGGAATTCGGAGCCGAAGATCAGCTTGATCACTTCCTGGAGCAGCACGCCAATGGAAAAGGTGGCCAGAAGCGTGGCCAGCTCCGGGGCTTTGATCAGCCGCTGGATGACGGTGTAGTAAAAGAAGAGGCCCAGCCCGAGTCCGATGGCGAAAGCCTCCAGAATGGCGAAAATCGGGTTGACGCCCAGAGCCGAGAACAACCAGAAGGTGATGAATGCGCCGACCATGACAAAGGCGGCGGGGTCGTTTCCGCCGCTTATCTTAATCTTCTCCGCAGCATCGGATGGTTACGGAACGGCGACCTTGCCCTTGGCTTTCTTGAACAGCGCGACAAATTCGTCCTGGCTCGGCCCGATCCACGGTATGCCGACTTTCCTGGCCTCCTGCTCTGAATATTTCACCCCGTATTCCCAGTGGGAGGGGCCCATCACGCCTTCTGCCATGCTTTTCAGGGCGTCGTAAAAGGCCGGCAGGGTGGCTGCCGCGATCAGTGACAGCGCATTTACATCAATGTCCAGATCGGCCATCTGTCGGTTGAACAGCTGTCCGTCTTCAAAGTGTCCGCCGCCGAGAACGAAGTCGGGCTTGGAAGCCTTCATGGCCGACAGCAGCGGGGTCATGTCCGTCACCCCCTTGGGGTAGGTTCTCTTGAAGACGATCTCGAATTCGAGCTCTTTGGCATGTTCTTCAGCGCCTTCCATGACCATCTTGGCGAACTCGGAATCCTCGTAAGCCAAGGCCACCCGTTTTGCCTTGGGATCGATCTTGTGGATCATGTCGAGGGTGCCGCAGTGATAGCTTGAGGCCGGGCCGATGGTCTGGACGACGTATCGGAATCCCTGCTGAAAAATCTTGTTGTTTGCCCCGCCGTGGTCCACTACAGTATCGATAGAGCAGTTCTCTATGGGGAGGGCCGGGTCAAAGGGCGCAATCCGGGTGGGATGAGCGGAAACGTGCCAAGTCGCTCGGTTCGATCTTGCAGGCGCGCGGCGGAGGTGTGCTGCAGTGAAAACACCCCGGGCTTTTTTGGCTGGGCCCGGGGCATCGATGCCACCTAACTTGAAGCGGCTGCCGCTTCACGAACTGGGCCGCAGGGCGATGCATTTGATTTCCACCACAGCGCCCTTGGGAAGGGCAGCTACCCCGATCGCGGCCCGAGCTGGCTTGTGAGCCCCGAAATACTCGGCATAGATGCCGTTGAACTCGGCAAAGTCGCCCATGTCGGTGAGAAACACCTCCACGGCGGTTACGTCGGCCAGGGTGCTCCCGCCGGCTTCGACCACGGCCTTGAGATTTTCCAGGGCCTGGCGGGCTTGGGAAGCCAGGTCTTTTCCCACCAGTTCGCCGGTCTGCGGGTCCATGCCGAGCTGGCCGCTCACAAACAGCCAGGGCCCGGCGGCGATCCCCTGGCTGTATGGGCCGATGGCTGACGGTGCCTTGTCCGTGGTAATGGTGTTTCGTTCCATGATACACCTCCGTTCAGCAAAGGTTGTGGTGTATTCGAAATAAAATTGCGCAGACAATTTTATTTCAGCAGGTGAGATGAAAGCAGGCGCCGGCCTTGTGCTTTGCCGCTTGTTCGTTATAGATCTTTGCCGCTTTGGCATTGGATGCGGCATGGAACTCGATCCCCTTTTCGGCGAGGGCCGCTGCCAGGCCCGGCTCCGGCTTCATCCTGCCGAACACCCCGCATCCGGCCACGATTACCTCCGGAGCGGCAGCCACCAGGGTTTCGATGTCTTCCATGTGCAGCCGGTGCCCGGACGACCGCCGCCAGGCGTCTGCCACCCGGCCGTCGGGGAAGAGGATCAAGTCCGATGTATAGGTGGCTCCGTCTATGAGGATGGATCCGAAAGACGTCTTTTCGATCATGGCGATTCTTCCCGGATACAGGGATTGTCCCATTTACAGCGCCATCTCCAAGACTCATACTTATAATAACGATTCGATCGGCTGCTTGAAAGGAAAAATTGTGTATACCCGATGGGCCGGGGCGAAGAAAGATCCGTCGGCAAAACCGAGGATCCATCTCGGCGCGGTTCATATGGGTCAGCCATGGTAAACAAAAAGGCCGTTGCAGGGTTGTTCGGGATCTTCCCGGTTTGGACCTTGCGTTGGGACCGGTTGAACGTGTAATAAATTCATTGCTTCAGCCATACCCTTTCCCGCACTGCGGGAAGATTCCCTTTTGAGGAGACAAGAGAGGCGCAAATGAGCAAACTGATCAAGGAAGAGGGAGAACACGGACGCCTTCACATCGATACGCCGATGATGGGCGAGTCCCTTGTGAGCAAGGAGTTTTTGAAGCGCACCGAGTCCAGCGAATATTTCCGGGTTCATCCGGACATCAATGTCCTTAAGATCGGCGGTCAGAGCATTATGGACCGGGGGCGCGACACCCTGTTTCCGATCCTCGATGTGCTGATCGAGGCCAAGGAAAAGCACCGGATCCTGCTCATGACCGGCGGCGGGACCCGGGCCCGGCACGTCTACAATATCGGCGTCGATCTGGGCATGCCCACCGGCGTGCTGTCGAAGCTGGGAGACAAGGTCTCCTGGCAAAATGCCGAGATGCTGGCGATCCTGCTGGCCAAACACGGCGGGGTCAAGATCGGCCACGGCGACAACCTGGAACAGTTGACCATGTTTTGCCGCCTTGGGTATCTGCCGATCACCTATGGCATCCCGCCCTACGGCTTTTTCGAGCATCCGGCCGAGTTCGGATCGATTCCGCCCCACCGGACCGACTGCGGGGCCTTCCTGCTGGCGGAAAATATCGGTGCCCGTTCCCTGATTTTCTTAAAAGACGAAAAAGGCCTTTACGACCGCGATCCGAAAAAGGCGGGTACCGACGGCAAAAAGCTCCGCTTTTTCGACCGGATCTCTGCCGGCGAACTGCTCTCCCTGGATCTGGACGACCTGATCATCGAACGGCCGATCCTTGCTCTTCTCCAGCGGGCCAAGTGCCTCAAGGAGCTTCAGATCATCGATGCGGTCCGGCATCCGGAGCACATCCTGGCGGCGCTGGAAGGAAAGCACGTGGGGACGATTATCACGAAGGGGTAAATTACCAGGGACCCGTTTCCAAATTGGGAACTGTCAGAGGTCCGATGTCGGATGTCCGATGTCAGAAAAAACCAGGAATCGGCAACCGGTAAGGGCAGACCTCTGACCTCCGACATCTGACTTCTGGTTATTGTTGGGTCATTGGGGTTTGAGAGTTGGTCATTTTCTTTCAAACCCGAAAGCGTTTATTGTCCTCCGCCGTCTTTCTGACCCTGCCCGGCTTCCAGATACACGACATTCGCTCCGGTGGCAGCGGCGATTTGCTCCAGCTCCTTTTTCCGGATATGTTTGACATAGATTTTCAGGCCGCTGTCGCTGACACCGACAACCCTGAATCGGGGTTTTTTTTCCCCTTTTTCGACCTTTCTTCGTTCACGGACAAAAATGGTTGTCGCCATGGTTCCTCCATTGGGTTCGGGGTTTGGGGTTCAAAGGTTCAGAGATTATTGAAGTTACAGTAAATCTAGGGTAGATCGGTCTAAAGAGAACCGGAGAAAAAATCTCTGAACCCGGAAACTGATACCTTTCTACATCTATATCTTATAAGGATATATGTCAAGTCAATGCCTCCAGAAATCCAAAAACGATCCGATCCCAGAATCGGAAAACAGGAGCGCTACATCCAGCCGTCGATTCTGCTGGGCCTGCGGACCCGCCCTTCCTATGGCTACGAGCTGATCCAGACCATTCAACGGTTCGGTTTCATCGAGGGAAATGCGCCGCCGGGGATGATATACCGCCATTTGCGGCAACTGGAAGAGGACGGCTTGGTCACTTCAGAATGGAAAACTGAGGGAAGCGGACCGGCCAAGCGCGTCTACCGCTTGACCGAAGAAGGTCGGGAGATGCTGTCCATTTGGATCGACTACCTCCAGCGGCAGGCCCAAAACCTGGAGCGGCTCATCCGACACTACCGTGAGGTGGAGGAAAAGGGCACATAGGTTTCACCGGTAGAGACGCAGAGAAAAACAGCAAATATAGGAATAATCCTCTCCGCGCCCTCTGCGCCTCGGCGGTAAACAAGCCGTTATGATGCCTTCGGCGGTCCCTTGCCGTTTCTCTTTTTCCCGATGTTTTGCCACCGGCCCTGTCCTGAACTCTTGACCATCAACACCGGCCGGTCACCAATCAGGCGGGGGCGAACCCAATCTCGGGTGTCGACCCGGTCTTCCGGCGAAGGAATCTGAGCGTCCCGGTCCAACGACATCACAGCAATGTTCAGACGCTGAAGATCGGCGACAGACACGTACCGGGGAAGTTCGCGAAGGGTTCCCCACTCGATGAACCGTCCGCTCCAGCCTGAGGCGGTGAGCCCCACGGCGGCGGCCGCCCCGATGATTCCGTCGTTGGTGCCGCCGTGACCGGACAGGTGGACCCCCGCTGCAGCGTCCATCGCCTCTTTCTGGGTGACCCGTTGGGTAGCACACCGGTATCCAAATGCGGTCATAGGCGCCATGGCCGAAGAGGCCGCCGCGGCAACGCATAGGCCGGGGTCGCTCCCCGGTTGAAAGTGATGTTCCAGGTAGCCGGCCGCCGTATCGATGAGCGCAGGCAGACCGGCATCATCGGGCCACTCCAGTATCAGGCATGCCGCGCTGTTGTGGGACGTATACGGAATTTCCTCCATCACCGGCAATTGCTGGCGAACTACACCGATCAACCGGCTTCCGGCGTTCAGCCGCGCGGCAAACCGTCTGGCGAGCTTTCCGGTGCCGATGTCCGAGTCCGCCGTGTCGGTATCGTCAATTCCTACCCATACTTTCATGGAACTTCAGACTCCTTTGCTGAAACGCCTCATCAATGATCGTATTGGCGGGCGTATTCGGCGTCGTTGTACATGGCTTCCCCGAAGCGGTCCACGCCGTATTGCCCGAGAATGGACTGGCCCTCCTCGGATCCGAGAAAATCGATGAATTTTTGCGCCAGCGGCTGACAGTCGGTGGCCCCGGGAGGCTGGCAGAGGCCATGATAGGTGTTGACCAGAAAAGGGTCTCCGCGAAACAGCACCCGGAGGTTTGCCAGTCCTTTTTTCCCGGCCACCCAGGTGCTGCTGTCGGTCATGAAATAGCCGGGAATCTGGTTCGCCTTTCTCAGGGTCGCCATCATGAAATCCTTGGTGACGATGTACCAGTCACCGGAAGGATCGATGCCGGCCTGCTTCCAGACGGCCATCTCCTTTTTGTGGGTTCCGGAATTGTCTCCCCGGGACAGAAAAGGGCTTTTTGTCTCGGCGATTCGCGAATAGGCGTCTGCGGCACTGGTTGCCGAAGCGATTGCCGCCGGGTCGCTTTCAGGCCCGACGATATAGAATTCGTTCGAGCCGATGAGGGTCCGATTCATCGCCCACCCTTCTTGCACTGCCTTTTTCTCGGCGGCCGGAGCATGGACCATGACCGCGTCCACGATGCGGTTTTGCAGAAGCTGGAGGGATTTTCCCGACCCGGCCTTGATCCAGCACATCTGGCTTCCATGTCGGCTGTTGAACCGATCCGCCAGGACCTCCAGGAGGCCAAGCTCCCCGGGGCTTCCGGTGGCCACGGCAAATGGCGTCCCGGAGCCGTATACCGCCTTGCACGGGAGGCCTCCGGCCAGCAAGGGAGAAGAAAGAAAAAGAACGATGAAAAACACCAGTAAACCCCGACTCCAGCGTATGGCTTTCATCTGACAAGCTCCTTTTGTCGAAAATTGAAAAATGGCTGCTATCAACACAATATCTTGGCAGATGCGCTAAAGAGTCAAGAAAAGTCGTTTGAATGGGAATGCAGCGGCGCAAGAGCGACTTCAGATAACTAAAAACGACTGGAAAAGGCTTCGCCGGATCGCGGGTTGAATTCAATATCGGCATTTGGGACCATTGGCGGGAGCCAAGAAGAGAAATTGAGACAAATTCCGGTTCCGCCGGATAAAAACTTTACCCTGCGCCAAAGATGACGCTATAAAAAACGGCCGTTCGAGCGGCAAATTTTTCTTCCCCTTTTCCAGAGGAGGTTGACGGTGCGCGACAAGAATATTGTGCTTCTGCTGACGATTCTGGTCTGCGGCTGCGGCGGAGGCCGGGCGATGCAGCCTCCGCCCGATCACCTGCTGCCTGCGGCCAAGGCGATGGCCAGGGGCATTTCCTACTACCACCGGGGGTGCTACGACCGGTCGATCGACTTTCTATATCAGGCCCACGAGCGGTATGCGGCGGCCGACGACCGGGCGGGTGCCGCCGCGGCCCTGAACAACATCGGCAACGTGCACCGGGCCCGCAAGGAGACGGAAAGATCCCTTCTGTACTATGACGCCGCGGCCGAGCTGTTCACGGAAATCGACCACGGCCAGGGGCGCGCCCGGGCCCTGGTCAACCGGGCATCGATACTCCTTGAAGAGGGCCGTCTAAGCGAGGCGGAAAACGCCATCGCAGCAGCCCGGACCAGCATCGGAGAAAACGGGACGCCGGACGCGGCCTGGAGGCTGGCCCATGGCATTCTGCTGTTCAGAAAAGGTGCGGCCGATGCGGCTGAAAAAGAGTTTGCCCTGGCCCTGAACCGGGCAGGGGACGATCAGTCCAATGAGGTTTCAGGGATCCACTACGCCTGGGCTCGACTCCTGCTGGAAACCGGCCGAAACCAGGCGGCCGCCGAACACGCCGAAGCCGCCCTGGCAGAAGACCGCAGGACAGGCGCCGTTCGAAAAACCGCCGATGACCTCCTGCTTTTGGGAACTGTCATAGAAGGCCTCGGCCGCCCTGAAGATACCGCCGCCGCCTTTTGCCGGGCCATGAAGATCTACGCCATTCTCGGAGACGAGGATGCCGTGCTCGAATCCGCCGCCCTGCTGAAAGACGCCGGTGCCGACGGCCTTCACCCTCTGACCCTGGAGTTTGTCGAGCAGTGGCTGAAACAGGGCTTGCGCAGTGATATCTGCCGGTGAAGACGAAGGGGGTGAAGGTCTAATGGTTGATTGATCGAATGTTGAAAATTTTTGAAGTTTTTTCCACCACCTCCGAATGGCAACCGGCAGGTCCCAATCAACCGATTAACGAATCGACCCATCGACTGGACCACCGATAAGCGGCGGTACCGCAAAAACGGAAACGGATTAGACCGGAAACCGGCTATTTCTCCAGGTTCTTCTCCTCCCGAAGCAGGGGCAGGATCGTGTCTTTCAGCGGGGGGTTGAGAGGACGGTATTTGGGATTGAATGCCTTGTCTTCGTGCCAGGAGAACTCGACGATTTCGAAGCGTTCGGGGATCAGGTGCTCGTCGTTTTCCCCGTAGCTCTTCGGCTGGTAGTATTCGATGAAGATCATGCGCGCCGGGTCTATGCCGAACCGGCGGGTCACGGTGGAGGCGATGTGGCCGGAGCAGCTTCGAATCGACATCGGGCTGTCCGCCACGTCGGAGACGACGACGATCATGGGGCGCAGATGGGCCAGGTTGGCCCCCTTCCCCTTGCGCAGGTCATAGATCCGAAGCCGGCACTTGCCGCTGCCCAGCTTCAGCTTGCCGCCCCATCCCTCCCAGGTGAATATCTCGTCATGGATCAGCATTTGGTCTAGTGGTCGATTGGTTGATTCGTTAATTGGTTAATTGGTCGAATCGCTGTTTGTCTTCGTTGTTTGGTCGGATCCGTGCAACTTCCCAAGGAAGCAGTTTGCCCATTTTGTTAAATTAACAACGAGTCAGCGAACTGTAAACGCGCAACAGTTTGTCGGGAAGCTCCCTGACGTCGGATATCACGTTATGATGAACCTGACCATAGAGGTCGTCCAGTTTCGGATCCGCCGGCAGGTTCACCGTAAGGGCACGGACGTGAATCTGCTTTGCCCGGGTTTCGGAGATGGCCCGGCGGGTGTCGGCGATGGCATATCCCCGCTTGTAATCCAGGTCGTTGGGAAATCCGTCTCCGATGATCAGCAGCAGGCGAACCCTGGAAGAAAGCGCTTGAAGCTGCGTGGCCGCATGGCGGATGGCCGCCCCCATTCGGGTGCTTCGTTGGGGCGTCAGGGCCCCGATTCGCCCTCGAACCGAATCGTCGAGGGGTTCTTCGAAATCCTTGATCCTGAAATAGTCGACCCCGAGACGGCCTGTGCCGGAAAAGCCGGCGATCGCAAAGGCGTCTCCCACGATGGACAACGCTTCACAGAACAGCACCAGGGCTTCTTTTTCCACATCCAGCACGGAAGCCATCGATCCGTCAACCTGGTTGGCGGTGGATCGTGAGAGGTCGACCAGCAGCAACACCCCGATGTCCCGTTCCTGCTTGAGCCGCTTGATATATAGGCGTTCGGAGGGGGTTTTCCCGGCCTTTCTGTCCACGGCAAAATCGATAAGCGCCCGGTGGTCGAAAGCGTCTCCTTCGATCCACTGCCGAAGAATTTTCAGTCCCTCGGGCTTGAGGGTCTCGAAGGCGGTCCGAATGCGGCCCACCAGGTGGCGCCGGCGTTGAAGGGTGTCTGCATAGAAATCGGCGGTGTCTACTGCGACCTGCCGCTCCCGCACGCGAACATGCCGCTCGAGATAATCGTCGAGGCGTGCGTCCCATTCTCGATACCAGAAAACCGGCCCCTCTGCATCGTCGACCAAGGGGGTCGGCGCATCGGGCGGTGCCAGCCACGGGTCGAGGTCGATGTCCTTCAAATCGACCGGACATCGGCCCGGTCCGGGGTCCGGTGTCCGTGTCACCTGCTCTACGGCCTCCCGGGTCAGCGGTTCGCCCGGGTCCCGGAAAAGCCGGCGAAGGTCGGATTTGTAAACTCGAAACCGACCGCTTTTCTCGACGGCGGACTTGATCTGTCGGGCCGCGTTTTCCGCGGCCTGGTCGCTGAAGAAGAAAAGATCCGGCCGCAGCCTTCGGCCGAAGGGAAAAGCAAAGGGACGATAGCCGTTGGCCTTGTCGAGGATCGACTGCGCCGCTTCCGGGTAGGCAAGGTCGACCATCAAGGCCGCCGTCTCCACAGAAGGGTCTTTTTCGAGCTCCCGTAAAAACCGCTTTGCCCATCTGTCTGCGGCCTGGCCGGCGGGGTCCGCATCAACAGGCGGCCCGATCACCAGCCGTGAAAAGAGGTGAACCAACATCGGGTGACCATCGGTTTGCCTGTTTTCCAGCGCCTCGCGTATCTGCGCAAGCACCGTTTGATGAAGCCCGGGATAGCGGATGGCAAGGACTTGTTGAATGCGGCCATGCTCGAAAATAAAAAAGAGGTCTCGGGCTAACGCCGCACAGGAAAACGCGCTGCAGAACCGCTCCAGGTCAGAGGCGGCGCTTTCATTCGGCAACTCCCGGCCGCAGCGTTCGCATGCCTTTTCCAGGTCGAAATCAAAGGTGCCGAACTCATGAAGGCCCGCCTCGAGTCGAACCATCAGCCGGTAGCGTCCGACGTTGTCTGAGCGGCGCGGATAGACGCCGATGGTTTCGGGCAGATAGATGATGCGGCTGTCGGAAAACACCGTTAGGGTGTCCTCCGGCTCTTTAAATGCCGCCCGCGGCAGTGCGCTTAAGGGACGGACGGAAAGCGGCCGGCCGATCCTAGCCCGCAGATAGCGGTTGAGCCCCTCCCGGACCTGAGAAAGCGCCGCGGTCACCTGAAGATCGCTGCAAGCATCGGCGCCCAACTTCGATTCCAGGGAAAAAAACCGCCGGCCCCGGGCCGGATTCTCCCGGAAACGGCTCCGGCCCATGTCGATGAATTGGTTCAAGGAGGCCTCTGAAAGCATCGCCAGCCCCTTTTCCATCCCCTCCAGGAACGGTTCGATCAGGGTTGGATCGATGCAGCAGACGGTCGTCAGCGCACGGATCTGCCAGACCCGACGGGAAAATAAAAAGGAAAAGGGCGCCTTGGCCAGAACCACCGTAAGCTGAAGGCTCCGGTTGTAGGACAGATCGGCGGAAAAGGCCGCTTTCAGCAGATCGAGAAACGCGGCGGCCGCATCGGTCTGGCCGGCATCCAGGAGGCGGGTCAGCGCCGAAAGGGGCCGGGACAGGGTGTAGGTCCCTTTTCGGGTCAGAATCCGGACGGTTTGAAGAAAATGGTCGGGGAGGCCGGCAGTGTCGGATCGAAAAACGGAAACCAGGACCTCTGCCATGATTTTACCGAACGTCGGCCCTTGGCTTCCCGCGTCCCGGACCAGCGCCCGATATCGCGTCCAGGTCGTTTCCGATGCGGTTGCCAGTTCGGCCAGCCCGGCGCCCAGGGACCGGCCGAAGGAAGGCTCCATGGAAATCGCCCAGAGAGTGTCTTCGGCTAGTTCCGCATACCGTTCGGCAGGGATTTCTCCTCCGGCGCGGGCGAGCCGGCCTCGCAATTCGGCGACCAGGCCCGGCGCGGCCTCGTCGAGCATGGATAGTGGATCCAACTCAGAATTCATTTCTTGTTTTCTTTATTGCAAAAAAATCAAAGCGCGAAGCGGTTTGATTTTTTAAAACAGGTCGTCGATGAGCTCCTGGAGGGTTTCCAGCAGCCGCAGGTCGTCGGTAAGAGGCAGGCAGACCGCTGTCCGGCAGGCCGCCGCCGGGTCGATCCCCCGGCGGATCATCTGGGCCGCATAGATCAGCAGCCGCGTGCTGGCCCCTTCGGTGAGCCCCTGCTCCCGGATGCCCCGGATTTTGCGCGCCAAAGAGACGAGCCTTGCAGCGGTTTCCAAGTCTACCTCCCCCTCGTGGGAGACGATGTCCGCCTCCTGGTCTGCGCCGGGGTAATCGAAGTCGATGGAGACAAAGCGCTGGCGGGTGCTCTGCTTCAGGTCCTTGAGCACCGACTGGTAGCCCGGGTTGTAGGAGATGACCAGAAAAAAGTCCGGGTGGGCCGAAAGGCTCTCGCCTTTCTTGTCCACCGGGAGCGTGCGCCGGTTGTCGGTGAGGGGATGGATGACCACCGTGGTGTCTTTCCTGGCCTCGACGATTTCATCCAGGTAGCAGAAGGCCCCGATTCGGACGGCCCGGGTCAGGGGCCCGTCGACCCAGACGGTTTCATCCGCTTTGAGCAGGTACCGGCCGATCAGGTCCGAGGCGAACAGGTCCTCATGGCAAGCCACGGTGATCAGCGGCCGGTGGAGCCGATATGCCATGTATTCCACGAACCGGGTTTTGCCGCAGCCGGTGGGCCCCTTGAGCATGACCGGCAGCCTGGCATCGTAGGCGGCCATAAACAGATCGACTTCGTCTCCGGTTGCCAGGTAAAACGGCTCTTTTTCGATCAGCAACTCCGGATGTTCGGTTGGCGCATCACCTTCAGGCATGAAACGCTCCCTCTTGTTTTCGTAGATCAAACTGGCAAGCCCAGGATGCCGCCGCTGCGCTAAGGCCTCGAAACTTCAACCTTTGGTCGGTTGGCGGAATGTCCTTGCATTGACACAACTCTTGGAATACTTAAAGTGTTTTGTTTTTGATTCGGATGCCGCTGAGTCGTGCCTCCGTTGCTCACATAAGGAAAGCGATTTTAGTCTAGATGACCAATCTTGACAACATGGTGCACCGGCTCGCCTGGGAAAACAAGGAGATCATCCTTGTCGGCACGGCCCACGTCTCCAAAGAAAGCGTGGAGCGCGTCCGGACGGTGATCGACGAAGAGCGTCCCGATACGGTCGCCGTCGAGCTGTGCCCCTCCCGCCATCAGGCCATCCGTCAGAAGGAGAACTGGCTCGACACCGACATCGTCAAGGTGATCCGCCAGCGCAAGGCCACGCTTTTGTTCATGAACCTCCTGTTGGCTTCGTTTCAGCGCCGCATCGCAAAGAAGCTCGACATCCAGCCCGGCCAGGAGATGATCGCAGCCATGGACGCGGCAGACGAAATCGGCGCCGGCGTCCACCTGGCCGACCGGGACATCCGGATCACCCTGACCCGGACCTGGCGGGCCCTTGGGCTGTGGGGAAAGGCCAAGCTTCTTTTTCAACTTCTGTTTTCCTTCGGCGAGGTGGACGACATCAGCGAAGAAGACATCGAGCGGCTGAAGCAGGAGGACATCCTGGCTTCGGTGCTGACCGAGGTGGGCAGATCTTTGCCGGAGCTCAAGACGATTCTCATCGACGAGCGGGACCAATACCTCGCCGAAAAAATCCGGACCGCCCCGGGCGACAAAGTGGTAGCGGTGGTCGGTGCCGGACACCTGGCCGGCATCCGGCGGCACTGGGGACAACAGACGGATCTGTCGTCCCTGGAGAGTCTTCCGCCCCGCTCACGGTTGTCCAGCTTCCTGAAATGGCTGATTCCGGGCCTAATTCTGGTTTTGATCGGCTATGGGTTCTTTCAGGGCGGGTTGCACGCCGGAAAGAACATGCTCGGTTGGTGGATCCTGGCCAACGGGGTGCTCGCTGGTGTCGGCGCCGTGGCTGCCCTGGCCCATCCCCTGACCGTGGTTTCCTCCGTGCTGGCCGCTCCGCTGACCTCCCTGAACCCGATGATCGCCGCCGGCTGGGTGTCGGGCCTGGTGGAGGCCTTTTCCCGCAAGCCCCGGGTCCGGGATTTCGAGTCCCTCTCCGAAGACATCCTCTCCTTCAAGGGGTTCTGGAAAAACAAGGTCACCCGGATCCTGCTGGTGGTGGTCTTCACCAACATCGGCTCCATGTTCGGCACCGCCGTGGCCATCCCGCTGATGCTCAAGGCGTTGTAGGAAAACCGCTTCCGCGGTTTTACAAACGCTTCTCACCGCCAAAACGCGGCGGCCTCCCTTAAAACACCTCTGCACGAAAAATGATGAGATGAGCTGATCGGCTCATATCATCGCGACAAATTGAGCTGATAGACTTCAAAAAGGACGCATTTTCATAGGAATCCGAAACGGACAGGGCTGATGAGCCTGGATAGGTTGCCCGGCCTGCTGCCGTGATGTTCCGTTCCGCCTGGTGACCATTGCACCTGCGGATGCAGGCCATCCCTATGGCCGGCCGTCCATCTGTGGTATTGTGGTTGGCAGTTGGATTTCACCTGAACCAAGGGGCAGCCGATGGCGTTCAAGGTTCGATTTCAGGTCAGCATCGCAGTGACCATTTTGGTGATCATCGTCGCCTTGACGGCGGCGATTGTGAGCAGCCTCTATCTGGTGAGCAGCCGGGTGGCCGAGGAAACGGCCGGACAGCTTTTCAGCGCAGTCGCAGACGGTTTGTACGAGCGGATCGACAACCAAATGGGCTGGACACTCGGCCTGGCCAGGTTGGGGGCGGCCCAGCAGGGGTTGAACCCGGTGAAAGGCCATGGATTAGACGCCCCGATCCTCCCGTTTATGTTCACCGCTCTCGACGAAAGCCCGTCGCTGTATTCCCTCTACTATGGCCTGGAAAACGGCGATTTTTTCCAGGTGATCGCCACTCGCGGTGACAGCCTCATTGCCGCCGCCCATGACGCGCCGGCCGGGACCCGTTGGATCGTTCGGGCCGTCTCCGGTCAAGGCCCGGCCCGGATCCAGCGATGGTCGTTTCTGGACACGGGGCGAGCCCTGCTAGGGGAGGCGGCAGATCAGCAACCCACCTACGACCCCCGCCAACGTCCCTGGTATGAAGCGGCCAAAAAGAATGACCGGGCCGAATTGTCGCAGCCCTATGTATTTCATTCCCTTGCGCAGCCGGGAATTACGGCGTCCAAACGCTTCACCAACGGCGTGTTCGGGGTGGATATCACCCTGGCTGGGCTCGACGATTTCGTGAAGAATCAGGTTGTTTCGCCGGCCGGCGGCATGGTGATCTTCGACAGCATGCTGCATGCGCTGGCCATGACGCCCCGCCTGGCGCCCGATAGAGGACCCCTGACGCCCCTTGGGAAGATCGACCATCCGATGATTCGCGCGCTGACAAGACTCCGGAGCGAAGGCGCCACCATGGGCCAGGGACTGATCGTTACGGAGCAGGACGGCGTCGAAATGATGCTGCACCCGACCGAATGGAAAACGAGCGGCAACCAATTCATCGGCATCGCGGTAATGGCGCCGACCGCGGACTTCACGGGTCATATCCACGACCTTCAAGTAAAGGTGGTGATCCTGGCCCTTGCCTTCCTCGTGGTTTTTCTGATCGTTTCCATGTTTTTCGCCCGCGGCCTGTCCGTGTCCGTGCAAGCCTTGGCTGAGGACGCCTTGCGCATTCAGAACCTGGATTTTTCCGGTGAACCGCCGCGCCCCTCGCACATCATCGAATTCAATGACCTGGGCGAGGCCTTCTCCCTGATGAAGCAGGCGATTGCCGACAAGACCCGCGCCCTGACCGAGGCGCAGGAAAAGCTGGCCAGTCTGGTTGACCTGGGCATTGCCATGTCGGCCGAACGCGACGGCAACCGCCTGATGGAAATGGTGCTGCTGGGGGCCAAGGAGCTGACCAACGCCGATGGCGCCACCATTTACACGCGAAGCGACGACGATATGCTGCATTTCCAGATGCTGCGAAACGACACCCTGGAAATGGCCTTCGGCGGAACCTCGGGCAACAAGGTCGGCATGCCCTCGGTTCCTTTGTTCGACGACCAGGGCCGACCGAACCACGACCATGTCGTCAGCTACGCCGTCCATCGTCAGCAGACGGTCCTGATCGACGACGCCTATGATTCCGATTTCGACTTCTCCGGGACCCGTGCCATCGACGAGCGAAACCAGTATCAATCCAGGTCGTTTATGACCGTTCCGCTGAAGCCGCGCGGCGGTGATATCATCGGCGCGCTGCAGCTGATCAATGCTCGTTCACCCGAAACGGGTGAAATCGAGCCTTTCCCGGCCGGGATCCAGCGCTTCATAGAGGCGCTGGCCGCGCAGGCGGCCACCGCGCTTTTCAATCACGACCTGCTGTCGGCCCAGGAGCGGCTGATGGAGTCGATCATCCAGTTGATTGCCAGCGCCATCGACGCCAAGAGCCCATATACCGGCGGTCATTGCGAGCGGGTGCCCGAACTGGCGTTGATGTTGGCCGAAGAGGCCGTGAAGAAATCCGAAGGAACGCTGGCAGATTTCCGTTTCGACACCGAGGAGCAGTGGCGGGAATTCCGGATCGGCGCCTGGCTGCATGACTGCGGCAAGCTGGTGACGCCGGAACACATCATCGACAAGGCCACGAAGCTGGAAACCATCTACAACCGGATTCACGAAGTGCGCATGCGCTATGAAGTCCTGCTGCGGGATGCCGACATCGTCCGGCTGGAGACGGTGGCGGCCGGGGGAGCTCCGGACAAAGCCCAGGCCGTATGCGAGGGGAAAAAAGAGAAGTTGCTCGACGACTTCCGCTTCATCGCGGAATGCAACCTCGGCAGCGAAGAGCTTCCACCTGAAAAGATCGAGCGGCTCCGGGAGATCGCAAAAACAACCTGGCTTCGCCATATCGACGACCGCCAGGGACTTTCCCATGTCGAGATTCAGCGCTTCGGCGACGCTCCCTCCCACCCCCTTCCGGCGGTGGAAGCGGTGCTGGCGGACAAACCCTGGCATATCATTCCCCGCGATGAGAGTGTCAACAAAGACTACGCCAAGCTGGACTTCAAAGTGAAGGTGCCGAAGAATCTATACAACCAGGGGGAAATTCACAACCTGTCCGTGGTTCAGGGGACCTTGACCGAGGAGGACCGCTTTAAGATCGACGAACACATCATGCAAACCATCGTCATGCTCGAGGGGCTGGCCTTTCCCAAGCATCTGAGTCGGGTCCCGGAATATGCGGGCACCCATCATGAAACCCTTGACGGCACCGGCTATCCCCGTAAGCTAAACGCCGACCAGCTTTCGGTGCCGTCGCGGATCATGGCCATAGCCGACATCTTCGAGGCCCTGACCGCGGCGGATCGTCCCTACCGGAGGCCCACCACCCTTTCCGAGGCGGTCGACATGCTTCATTCCTTCAAGGTCAAGGGTCACATCGATCCGGACCTGTTCGATCTGTTTCTGACATCTAGGCTGTATGAGCGCTACGCCGAACGGTTCCTGAAACCGGAGCAGATCGACGAGGTCGCCGTCGAACAATACGTCGGCGGGCCATCTGTGGAAAAATAGAAAATACGAAGCCGACACGTGAGCTTGTGCGCCTGCTCGACAGCGTTTGAGACCGCATCTTATTTTTCCTCCAGGCGTTGTTCAACGCACCTGCCGAGCATATATTTTTCATCCGTGCACCGGTCCTTTTTCTACCCGGGCGGCGGCGGATGGAGCAAAGTCGGAAAGGACGGCGGCAGAGGCTTTTCCGTTTCCCGCTGCTTCCCGGCGGGGGAGACGAAGAGTACCTGACCCTTTTTGAACGGATTCTGAAGCCGATCGCGCTGGAATTCAACCCGGACCTGGTCCTGGTCGGCGCCGGCTTCGACATCCACGTCTACATCTTCGTGCATCCGGCCATCGGCCGGCAGGAGGTGGGCTCATACCTGCTGGGGTCCCTGATGGCCGCGGTTCGCGACACGGGGTGCAACCGGATGCTGTCGGGCATGTACGCCGAGTGGGAGACCTCCATCCGGCTGCACCGCCAAATGGGGTTTCGCATCCGGCGGCGTCTGAGCCAATGCCGCTGGCTGAACATCTTCCCGGTTCCCCCGAAAGAGGCGCCGTCCGGTTGACCATCCAAAAACCGCTTGCACGGTTTGAAGGTACGCAATATCGTACAAAATAACGACTTGCCGAGTATTCCGAGGCTGCTCAAGCGAAACGGAAACAGATTCTCCCAATCGACGAGATCCTGGAGTAAATGAACAGAAAAACGACCCTGATCAACGCCCTGGCGGCCAACGAGGCCGGGGAGATCTTCGAGCTTCCCGGCTATGCGGCCGCCGGGATGGCTGGAGAGGTTCGGTCGCCCCTGCGGTTTGAAGAGACCGTGCCCATGCCTCACGGCTCGGAGCTGATGATGCTCCCGGACCGGGTGCCGATTTTCTACAACCGGAAGACCCGGGCCGTGGAGGCGGTGGCCGAAAACCCCTTTGAACCCGGCGAGCCGATTTTTCCGGTGGCGGTGTTCAACTCCCCGGGCTACGTGGCCACCCGGGTGTGCGCCTACCAGGAGTGGGAGGGGGCCAAGACCCTCCCCTTGTTTTCATACGGGGCCGTCGGATGGGCCAGGGACCGGTTCCGGTCCGCCGCCGTGCGGGTCGATTTCGAACCCCGGCAGGACCTGCGGAAAATGCCGGAAGAAGGGGTGGCCGCCGGCATTGTCCGGATGCGGGCGAAGATGCCTGAAAACCGCCTCCGGGAACACCTGGAAAAATGCGCCCTCATCTACGGCTGCCCGGCGGGGAAGAATTTCTTTCTGGGTCGATACGAGGCGCCGCTTCCCACCTCCCGACATTGTAACGCCCGGTGCCTTGGGTGTCTTTCCCTCCAGCAGCAAAGCGGCATCCCCTGCAGCCAGGACCGCATCGATTTCACTCCCAGCCCAGAAGAGATCGCCGAGGTGGCCCTGGTCCACATCGACCGGGTAAACCGGGCCGTGGTCAGCTTCGGCCAGGGATGCGAGGGCGATCCGCTGCTGGCCGCTTCGGTGATCGAACCTGGCATCCGGCGCATCCGGGCGGCCACCGGCAAAGGGACGATCAACCTGAACACCAACGCAGGGCGCCCGGATCTGCTCGAACGGATCATCGACGCGGGGCTGGACAGCATCCGGGTGAGCATGAACAGCGTCAGAAAGCCAACCTACACCGCCTATTTCCGGCCTGCCGGCTACCGGTTCGAGGACGTGGTCGACAGCATCGAGCTGGCGCTTTGCCGGGGGGTGTTCGTGTCGATCAATCTGCTGAACATGGCCGGGGTCACCGATGCCCGCCGGGAGGTCGAAGCCCTGGAAAGATTCGTCCGGGACCACCGGATCGGCATGATCCAGTGGCGCAACCTCAACTACGATCCGCTTCGCTACTGGTCGGCCATGGCGGCGGCCGCGCCCCTGGGGGAGCCTGTCGGAATGCACACGCTTTTAGACCGCATCCGGGGCGACCGCCCGGATCTGCGCTTCGGGTATTTCAATCCGCCCAAGGAGAAGTACCGGTTGATTGGTTAAATGATTGATGGTCAATTGCCGCCAGGCTCTTTCGCAGCCAGAGAGGGCAAACAGTCTGCAGCGATCTTTTTGAATTTGTGGTGTTGTTTGTTTTGAAATATTTTTTGCCGTGTTCGACCAATCTGGCGAAGGGGAATCCCTGCAAACCATGTTTGAACGAAAAGACGGGTCATGAGTGACGAGGCAAAAAAGTGGGTGGCGGCCAGGGTGGTGTTCGAGGCCGAAGCGCCGGAGGCGGCCGCCGATCTCATTGCCGACGTTTTCCACGGCCTGGGGCTTTCCGGGGTCGTGGTGGAAACCCCCGGCCGGGACGCGGAGGCGGACTGGGATGCTGCGGCGCGGCCGATCCCGTCGGCCTGCGCCGTGACCGGCTACGTTGCCGCAGACGACCGGGCGGCCGGGTTTCGCCGGCGCCTGGAGGCGGCGCTTTCCACGCTTTCGCGCAGAAGCGGGATCGGCTGGCGGATCGAGTACGGCGAGGTGGACGAAGAGGACTGGGCCGAGTCCTGGAAGGCCCATTTCCACCCGGAGCGGGTCGGCAGCCGCACGGTGATTCGGCCGAGCTGGGAGCCTTACCGCGCGGTCTCCGGCGATGTGGTCATCGAACTCGATCCGGGCATGGCCTTCGGCACCGGCACCCACCCGACCACGCGGCTGTGCATCCAGCTCCTGGAGCGCTGGATAACGCCGGGGGCCCGGTTTCTGGACCTGGGGACCGGATCGGGGATTCTGATGTGCGTGGCCGCCGCCTTCGGCGCCGGTCAAGTGCTGGGAATCGACAACGACCCGCTGGCGGTTTCGGTGGCCGAGGAGAACCTGCGCAGAAACCATGCCGCAGAACAGCGGTTTCAGGTGCGGGTCGGCGACCTGCTGGCGGGGATCGACCAGACCTTCGACGTGGTGACGGCCAATATCCTGACGCCGGTGATCCTCAAACTGCTGGACGATATCGACCGGGTCCTGGCGCCGGGGGGCATCGTCATCGTCTCCGGGGTCCTTGCCGAAAACGCTGAAACCGTGGCGGACCGGATGGGGGCGCAGGGCCTGGAGATCCTCGAAACCCGGGCCTGGGAGGACTGGGCGGCCCTGGCCGGAAGGAAGGCCGGGCAGACTGGTTAAATGGTCCAATCGTTGAATACGCTCTTGTCCGTTTGCGTGGAAGACCACCCATTAGTTTTGGATGATGGGCCGCAAATGCAATCGATGCATGGATTGAACTGGCCGGGCAGCCCTCTCGGTGCGATTGTGGAAAATGTCCTCCGTTAAGCCTTCGGCCATCCTGCCGTGGCTCGGCCGCATCGCGCCGCAGGCAATTGCGGCGGGCGTGTTCGTGGGCCTGCTGTTGCCGCCGCTTGCAGAACTCCTGCGGCCGCTGCTCGTCTGGGGGTCTGGGGGCTCCTGTGTCTGGCGATGCTCAGGATTGGATGGGGCGATCAGCTGGATCGCGTGCGGCGGCCGACTTTCGCTCTCGCGCTGCTGTTGTGGATGCGGACATTCCCCTGTTTTTAGCTTTGTGGCAGTTTCCGATCTACATCATGCCACTGGCCCTGAAGCCGGTGTTCAAGCGGTGGTTGAGAAACCCGGAGCGTCGTTTGGAAGCATAGCCGGGCGGATGCACGGTGCAATGGGATATGGCGACATTGTAAGCGATGCAGATTAAAAAACGTCTTCTATTTGTGGTGCTGGCTGTGTTGCTGGTGATCCTGGCGGGAAGTGTCGGCTACTTGATTCTCCTGGGTGGCTGACCCTGCTTCATGGACTGCATCTATATGACGGTCATTTCGGTATCGCCCGTCGGCTATGGAGAAGTCTTTGAAATCCATGACAATATCGCCGCTCAAATATTTACCATGATCCTGATCACCTTCGGCATGGGAATTATTCTCCGTGGAATCAGCACGTTGACCGCCGTGATCATTGCAGGGCAATTATCCGGAAAAGCAGCGGCGATCTGCGTTTCCTATTGAAATGCCCCACGGAGGGAACCATTTGACAGCCGTCAGGAGTTGTAGTCTGATATCGTTTCAGTGATGTTAAAAAACCGTGCACCCTGAAACAGGAGACGACGCTGCGATGAATCTAAAATCAAAGGCTGTTTTGGAAAAAGGGAAAAAAGTCACAGAGGAAAAGCTTTCCGCCCGGTTGTCCTCTCTCACGGAGAAGGGGTGGGACGAGGTTGCGATCAAGCGCGAAACCGTGATTAAAAAACTGAAGGCGCAGATCCGGAAAGCCGATTACCGCCTGGCCACGATTGCCGCACTGGAGAAGATAACCGCGGACAATGCCCGGGCCAAGGCAGAAAAGCTGGCTGCGAAAAAGGCCGGGATGGAAGGGCCGACGGCAAAGAAGGCCAAGGGGACTCCCGCAAAAAAGGAAAAAAGGGAAAAGAAACCCCAGCCTGTTGTTGCGGACGACGAAGACTAAAGAGGGAAAAGAGGGAAATCAGGAGACCGAAGCCTCAAGGATTCAAGGGCGGGGGCCAACCCCGCCCTTTCTTTTTTCTACGGGACTGTGACCCAATATAGGGATTGTCAGAAATCCGTTCCGTGCAAACAACGGGATCTCTTTGGCACTACCTCCCTTCCAGGTACTTCTTCAGCGCCCGGGCCGTGTGGGACTTCTTGTGGCTTTTGAGCAGCTCGGCCGGAGAGCCGGCCGCCACCACCTGGCCGCCGTTTTCGCCCCCTTCCGGGCCCAGGTCGATCACGTAGTCGGCCTCTTTGACGATTTCCAGGTTGTGTTCGATGACGGCCACCGTGTTTCCGGCATCCACCAAGGTCTGCAACACCTCGATGAGCAGCTTGACATCGGCCAGGTGCAGGCCGGTGGTCGGCTCGTCCAGGATGTAGAAGGTCTCTCCCCTGCCGGGCCGGACAAGCTGCCTTGCCAGCTTGATTCTCTGGGCCTCGCCCCCGGACAGGGTCGGACTCGGCTGGCCGAGGGTCAGGTACCCGAGCCCCACGTCGCAGACGAACTGCACGGCGCGCCGGATGGCCGGGACCGCCGAAAAGAAAACAGCCGCTTCGGCGAAGGTCATCTCCAGGATCTCGGCGATGGTTTTGCCCTTGTAGCGCACCTGGAGGGTTTCCCGGTTGAACCGGCGCCCCTGGCAGACCTCGCAGGGGACATAGACGTCGGGGAGAAAACTCATTTCCACCTTGGGCCGGCCCTGGCCGTTGCAGGCTTCGCACCGGCCGCCGGGCACATTGAAGGAAAACCGGCCTGGGGCAAATCCCATGGCCCGGGCCGCCGGGGTGGCCGCAAAGAGCCCGCGGATGTCCGACAGGAAACCGACGTAGGAGGCCGGCACCGATCGGGGCGTTTTCCCGATGGGGCTGTGGTCCACTTCCAGCACCCGCTCGACCCGTTCGGCCCCTTCCAGGGCTCGAAAGGAGATCCCCGCCGTTTGTTTTCCCCGGATTCTTAGGCGCATTGCCGCAAGCAGCGTCTGATTGACGAGGCTCGATTTGCCCGAACCGGAGACACCGGTGACGCAGGTAAGGGTGCCGAGGGGAAACCGGACATCGATTCCTTTCAGGTTGTTGGCCGTTGCCCCGCGCACAACCACCGCCTCCACCTTCCGGTAGGAACGTCTCTTGGAGGTGATCCTTCGGGGTCCGCTGTCGAGGCAGGCCCCGGTGATCGATTCGGGCGCCTGGGCGATGGCTTGGGGCGGCCCGGCCGCCACCACGCTTCCGCCGTGAGCCCCGGCGCCGGGCCCCAGGTCGATTACGGTGTCTGCGGCGCGGATGGTCTCCTCGTCATGCTCCACGACCAGAACGGAGTTTCCCCGGTCCCGGAGGAGCTTCAACGCGTCGATGAGCACGTGCCCGTCACGAGGGTGAAGGCCGATGGTCGGTTCATCCAGGATGTAGCAGACCCCGGTCAGATTCGAGCCGAGCTGGGCGGCCAGACGCACCCGCTGGGCCTCCCCCCCCGAGAGGGTGTCCCCGCTGCGGCCCAGCGACAGATAAGAGAGCCCCAGGCGGTTGAGCAGCTCGAGGCGGGACCGGATCTCGGCCAGGATCGGTTCGGCCACGGGCCGTAACGTTTCCGGCAGATCGATGCCGGAAAGGTCGGCAAGAAGTTGGTCCGCCGCCATCTGGATCAGGTCCCATATGGTGCGGCCGGCCAATTTCACGGCCAGCGCCTCCGGACGCAGGCGGCTTCCGCCGCAGGCCCGGCAGGGCGAACCGGGAGCGGCCTCCTCCGGCCCCGTGCTGCCCAGCCCTCCGCATTGGGGGCACGCCCCCTGGCGGCTGTTGAAGGAAAACAGCCGCGGGTCCAGCGGCTCCATGCCGATGCCGCAGCCCGGACAAATCCCGTGCACGGAAAACAGCGCCTCTTTTCCGCTGCGGTCGGCCACCACCAGGCTGCCGTTTCCCTCGGCCAGGGCGTCGTCGACCAGGCGGCCGATCTTCCCGGGACGAATCCGGTCCCTTTCCAGCCGGCCGACCACCAGGTCGATCCAGTGCTCGTGGTAGCGGCTCAGGGCCATGTCCGGCTCGATCCGGATGATTTCTCCGTCGATCCGGGCTTCTGCAAAGCCTCTTTTCAGGGCTCGAGCCAGCACGTCTTTGTGGAACCCCTTCCGGCCGGCGATTTTCGGCGCCAGTATCCGGACCGAACGCCCGGAAAAGCGTCCGGCAATGTCTTCTGCGATGGCCGACCGGGTACTGGCCACCAGCGGCCGGCCGCATCCGATGCAGTGCTGGGTGCCCAATTTGGCAAAGAGCAGACGAAGAAAGTGGTAGATTTCAGTCAGGGTCGCGACGGTCGACCGTCGGCTGGCATGGCTGATGCGCTGCTCGATGGCCACCGTCGGAGCCAGCCCCGTGACCAGGTCGACGTCCGGGCGCTCCAGGATTCGCATGTACTGGCGGACATAAGGGGCCAGGCTTTCCAGATACCGGCGCTGGCCCTCGGCAAAGAGGATGTCGAAGGCCAGGGTCGACTTGCCGGAGCCGGACACGCCGGTAAGAACCACCAACTGCTGCTGGGGGATCGACAGGCTCAGGTTTTTCAGGTTGTGTTCCCGGGCTCCCTGGATGCGGATCGCCGGCTCCTCGGGCCGCCGATCCGGGGCCTTGGTGCGGTAAGGGGCCGTGGGTTCCGCCACGCTGGAAGAAGCTGCCAGCGGTTCCCGGAAATCCAGGTACGGCTTCAGATAACGGCCGGTATGGGAGCCAGGATGGGCGGCCACCGACTCCGGGGTGCCTTCGACAACGATCTTTCCGCCGCCGTCTCCGCCTTCGGGCCCCAGGTCGACCACCCAATCGGCGGTTTTGACCATGTCCAAGTTGTGTTCGATGACGAGAACCGAGTTGCCCGTTTCTACCAGACGACCCAGGGCGGTCAGCAGAGTTTGAATGTCGTCGAAATGAAGGCCGGTGGTCGGCTCGTCAAAGATGAAGAGCCGGTTGGCGCCGGTGCCGCTTTTCAGATAGCGGGAGAGCTTCAGCCGCTGGGCCTCCCCGCCGGAAAGGGTGCTAATGGGCTGACCGAGGCGAAGGTAGCCGAGGCCGACCTCGGCCAGCGGGCAAAGCGCTCGTACAATCTTGGGCTGATCGGCGAAAAAGGCCAGGGCACCGTCCACCGTGAGGTTCAGGATATCGTCGATGGTCTTTTCCCGCCAGGTCACGGCGAGCACCTCCGGCCGGAACCGTTTTCCCCCGCATTCCGGACAGGTCACATAGACGTCGGACAGAAACTGCATTTCGATTTTTTCAAACCCCTCCCCCTTGCAGGTCTCGCAGCGGCCTCCGGCGACGTTGAAGGAAAAGTGCCCGGGGCCGAGCCCCGCTTCTGCGGCCTTCGGGGCGCCGGCCAGCAGCCGGCGCACCTCGTCCATGGCCTTGGTGTAAGTCAGGGCGTTGGCCCGGGGGGTTCTTCCGATGGGCCGCTGGTCCACCAATACGACATCGGCGATTTGCTCCGCTCCGAGCAGCCCCCGGTGGGGGCCGGGGCGCGCTTCGGTCTCCCCCAGCGCGCGCTTCAGTGCCCGGAAGAGAACTTCCTCGGCCAGGGTCGACTTGCCGGAGCCGGACACGCCGGTCAGGCACACGAACAGGTCGAGGGGAATGCGCACGTCGATGGACTGCAGATTGTTGGCCGAGGCCCCGGAAACGGTCAACCAGCGATCCGGCGTCGGTGCCCGGCGAAGATCCGGGACGGGAATTCTTCGTTCGCCTCTCAGGTAGGCGCCGGTGAGAGAGCCGTCCACCTTCTCGGTGGGGCCGAAATACATGACCTGCCCGCCGGCCTCCCCGGCCCGGGGGCCGAGGTCGAGTAGATAGTCGCTTCGGGTGATGATCTCCGGGTCGTGCTCCACCACCACGACCGTGTTGTTCAGGTCCCGGAGCCCTTTCAAGATGTCGAACAGACGGTGGTTGTCCCGGGGGTGCAGCCCGATGCTCGGTTCGTCGAGCACGTACAGGGTGTGCACCAGGGAAGAGCCCAGGGCCGAGGCCAGGGCCACCCGCTGAACCTCGCCCCCGGAGAGGGTTCGGGACTGGCGGTCCAGGGTCAGGTACGAGAGACCGACGTCGTTCAGGTATCGAAGTCGGCGCCGGACCTCGTCCATCACCATCTTTGCCGCCTCGTCCGGGGCGTCGGCGGCCATCCCATCGAAAAAGGCCATGGCGTCGGCCGTGTTCAAGGAGTAGATCTCGGCGATGGTCTTTCCGAAAAGCCGGTAGAGGAGAGTTTCCGGTTTGAACCGGGCGCCCCCGCAGGCGCTGCATTGGTTGTATCCCCGGTAGCGGGATAAAAACACCCGGACGGGCATCTTGTAGGTCTTGGTCTCCAGCCAGTCGAAAAAGCCTCTCACTCCGTAGTAGTCTTCGGTGCCTTCGACCACGGCGCGTCGCTGGCCGGGGGCAAGCGCCCGAAACGGCGCGTCGGTGGGGATATGCTCCCGCCGGCAGAAAGCGACCAGTTCCCGGTATTCGGGCTTTTGCTCTGCGCGGCCGCCCCAGGGCTTGATCGCCCCCTGCTCGATGGACCGCCCAGGATCCGGAATCACCAGATCCATGTCGATGTCGATGGTCCGCCCAAAACCGCGGCAGGTCTCGCAGGCGCCCAGGGGGCTGTTGAAGGAGAACAAATTCGGCAAGGGCGGCGGATAGTCGATACCGCATCGGGCGCAGGCCAGCGCCTGGGAAAAAGAGTGATGAGAGCGGCCGTCGACCCAGACGTCGATCCTGCCGCCACCGAACCGGAAGCCCATCTCGGCGGAGTCGACAACCCGCTGGCGCGCTCCGGGCTTCAGCACCAGCCGGTCGACGAGAATGTGCAGCGTGCCGCCGGAAGCCACAGCGGTGTCTTCGCTCAGGTCGAGCACCCTGCCGTCGGCAAAGTGGCGGTTAAATCCCATCTGGATCAGGGCGCGCAGAGACCTTTTTGCGGTGTCTGCGTCCGCCGCCTGCCGATAGGCAAAGGTGACCACCACTTTGGCCCCCTCTCGATGACGGCGCAGGCTCTCCCAGACGTGTTCGGGGGATTCGGGCTCCACCGGGCGTCCGCACTGCCGGCAGTGAAGCCGGCCGAGCCGGGAAAAGAGCAGTTTGACATAGTCGGTGACCTCGGTCATCGTCCCGACGGTGGAGCGGGACGTTCGCACCGGGTCTTTCCGGTCGATGGCGATGGCCGGAGGAATCCCCTCGATCTGTTCCACATGGGGACGGTCCATCCGGTCCATGAACTGCCGGGCATATGGGGAGAACGTCTCCACATAGCGCCGCTGGCCCTCGGCGTAAAGGGTGTCGAAGGCCAAAGACGACTTGCCCGAACCGCTGACGCCGGTGACCACCGTGATGGCGTTCAAGGGGATGTCCAGATCGAGGTTTTTGAGATTGTTCTGCCGCGCGCCGCGGATGCGTATTGCTTTCATAGGATCCAGTGAAGCCAGTTTGGCCAGTTAGCCGGTTTAGCCAGTGTAACCGATGAGCTGGCTGCCGGTTTGGATTGTCGATAGGACGGGAACCAGCATGGAAACGTCGTGCCGGCATCCGAGCCGACACCCATTGGCCTCCGGCTGGATGCAACTGGAATTTTATAGAAAACCGGTTAAAATAATTCTCCGGCGGCAAAGCCGCCGCAAATAAATTCGCGCAAGCAAATTAATAAGCATTCGTGGGAGAGAATAAACCACTTGACACCGGAGGCGTTTGAGCTTATCGAAATGGACTGTTTTAAAAGAGGTCTTTTGAAGGCTATGTTTTCGGCTTGAGAACAGAATCGCGTTTTTCGTGGAGATCCGCCATGCCGGTTTATGAGTTTAAATGTGAATGCGGTGAAATTACAGAAGAAATTGTCCGGGTAGACACCCGCGATGTCGTTTGCCCCAAGTGCGGTAAAAAAGCCAAAAAGATCTTATCCAATTGCACCTTCACCTTGAAAGGCGGGGGGTGGTACGCAGACGGATACGCTTCTAAAAGGTAATGGAAGACCTGACGGCCTTCCATCACTAAATAAAGAATTTCTGTTCCCACCGATGCCGGTCTTTTCCCGGCATTTTCTTTTGCGTCAGCAGTCATTCCGTCGACCCTTCCGCAACTCATGGCCCGGTTCTCAAGCGAGCGGATTTTTGCTATGTAGAACCCTTCAGGGCATTCCATTTCGGTGCTGAAGTTTGGATTCACCTTTCCTCCGAATAGAGGTACCCCTGCTCTTTTTGCACACCACTGCATCGACGTCTGCCGCGGGCGGCAGCGGATCCGCCATTCGGATCGGGGATGGACCGGACGGGGTGTCGGCCGCCCTCGCTGACCTGTTTCAACTGCAGAGACTGGCGGAATCCGGCCAAAGCGGCGTCGGGGACGAAACCCTTCTGTCGCTCCGGGACCTGATGATCGAAAGCCCGCTGGCGGAAAAGCGCCAGGGACTTTTCTTGTTCCGTGAGGCAGCCCAAATCCTTGCCTCGGCAATGGCAACCGGTAAAAAATCATCTGCCGACGCCTCGTTCGAAGCGCTCCGGGCCGTGCTCGAAAAAGCCGCCGGGTTTGCTCGGCGCGCGGCGGCCGAAGCCCTGGGCGGACTGCCCCACGGCATCGAAGCCCCACGGCTGCCGCCGGAAGATATCCGAACGCCCCCCGAGGTCTCCTGGCGGCGGCTGCAGCAGATCGCCGGAACCGGGCACAACCGGCGCCCCGTGTGGATGGGCCGCAGCCTGGTGTCGCGTTTCGAACCCCGACGCCTGCTGGTCTGCAAATTCGCCCGGCCCGGAGAATCCGGTCTGAATCTGGCCCGTGAGGCGTTCTGGATGCTGCAGGTCCACCGCACCATAGGGACCTGCCCGGTCCGCTTCGACGTTCCCGACCCGATCTTTATCGACGGATCCGGACTGGTCCGCGTCTGCTGTGCTCCCCGGCCCGCAGGTCCGGTGGATCCGTCCCGCATTGCCGTGGCGTTTGTCGCGGATGCCGACTACTTTCGCTATCCCAACAGCCCGGCAGCCCGCGGCCGGCTGTCGGCGGAGCAATTTCGGGAGGTGATGGCCCGAAGCGCCTTTTGGATGGGACGCCTTGCCGCCGCCGGCATGCTTCATGCGGCGCCGATCCCGCTGTTTCACAACCGGGTCCAGACGGCCCGTCGCCGGGACCACGGGAGATACGAATGGTTCCGCGCCGGTCGTCTGGACCGCTGGCTTGCCTCCTGCGCTTTTCCCAACTTCGGTCCTACCGGGTTGCGGGATTTCGAGCACATCGAGCCTATGAACGGCTCCCGGCTGTGCCTGTATCGGTGCGTCGGCACGCACTTTTTGAGCCTCATGCTGGTCTGCGCAAGCTATTTCCGGAATATGGCGCCGTCCCGCGTGGGAACGGAGGCCGACGGGGCGCCGGTCGATGTCCGTCATCTCTTCGATCCGGAGCTGCTGCACGATGCGGTCCTCGACATTTTTATGAAGTATTATCAGGGAATAACAGGAAATTATCCCGACTTTCCACTCCCGGTCGACATGCCGAAGCTGGTGTCGCGGATGATCGAAGAGATGGGGGTGGACCGGCACATGGAAGAAATCCTGCGGAAAGCCGATCAGGACCAGATGACCGATGCGGCATTCCGACGGTTTTTGCAGGAGCGGGGACAGGGGAACATCAGGGCGACTCGCGGCGCCCAAGACATCGTGCTTTGTACCGGCCCGCATCTGGGTGCCTTCAACGACGTGATCTCCCTGCCGGAGCTGATTGCCGCCGTGGAGGCGTTTTCGGGTCTTTGCGTTGCCGGCCGCTTTCGGTCTACCGACTCTAAACCGACAGCGAAGGAGCTCATGTGAAACTTCTGTCGAAGTCGGGGTTTTTCGCAGGGCACGGCCTCCGTGCCGCAGGGAACGGCACGGAGGCCGTTCCCTGCAGAGGCAGAGGCTTCGACAAAAATTTCACCATTGATCAAACTGATTGCCTCGCGATCAGCGGCGGGGTCGCTGCCACATCGTTTCCCCTGAAATGGAGAATCGTACCATGACCGAAAAAGACCCCCAGCGTCCCCTGCCCATGGATGCCGATCCTGAATCGGTTCCCGAAACCCGTAAAACGCCGGCGCTGAAGCCGTATCCCGGGGGGGCCAGCACCCGGCGGCAGGTGATCCGGGAAGCGGCCGACGCCGTCAGCGACCACATCCGGCGTCAACCCCATGTGCAGCGCCTGTTTAGCTTCATGCCGAGCCTCATGACCCGGGTTTCCCCCTTTCACTTCCGGGCCCGGACCCGGGCCAAGGACTGGCCTCTGGTGCGCCTCGATTCCGGAGAGGGCAGCGCCTGGGGACGCATGGCGGTGGTGGGGGAACTGCTGGTGATTTTCGACGAGACCGTGCTTCTTTGCCTGCTGTCGCTCATGAACCGATACGGAAGCGATGTGTTCGAGACAAGCTGCGGGGAGCTCTGCGACCTGGCCATGATGCCGCCTACGCCCGGTGCCTGCCGCGACGTCTGGAAGAGCATCCAGCGGCTGGCCGGGACCCGAATCGACCTGGAGCTTCTCCAGGGCAAAGGCAGAGCCCGGAAGGCGGCCAAGGCGATGACCGGCTCGATTCTCTCCTACGGCGACATGGACCGGAAAAGCGAGGTGCTGCGGGTGGTGATCAACCCCTATTTTCTGGAGATGTATGCCGAGAGCTTCGTCACAAACATCGATCTGCGGTTCAGGGCCAGCCTCAAGAGCGATGTCACCCGGGCCCTGTACCGGTTTTACCAGGGACAGCTCGAAGCGGTGTCTGCCTTCGACCTTTCCCGCATCGCCCGCTCCGTGAACCTGCCGGCCGAAGATGCGAAGGCCGCGGCGCGAAAGCTGCGGACGGCATTCGGCGAACTCGCCGATCGGGGGTACCTCGAGTCCTTTTCGGTATCCGGCGACGGCCGGGTGTCGGTGAAAAAGTCCAGGGAGACAGCGGTCAACGTCGACCGCCAGATCCTCGGTGCGGATCGTTTTCACATCAGCCGCATCGCCGGACCGGGGAAGGATCTGGAACGGTAGGAATGTCAGCCTCGTAATTCCCTTCCCGAACAGGATTTGATCCAGCCGGCAACCCCGATTTTTCTTGTGGCAATTTTAAAGAGAGGATATGCGTGCGATATTTTTCATCGTCTGCTGGCGGCCGGCGATTCGAAGACCGGCGCCGTCGGCAGCAAAAAACCGACGTCCGGACAACGGCGTCCAGACGCGAAAGACCGCCAAAGGAGGCGTTCGATGTCCCCAACATCCCGTATCGAGCACGATTTTCTCGGCGAAAAGGAAATCCCGCAAGAGGCCTATTACGGCGTTCAGACCGTCCGGGCGCTGGAAAATTTCCGGATCACCGACATCCCCATTTCCATCGAACCGTGCATGATCCAGGCCCTGGGCTTTGTCAAGAAAGCCGCGGCCCTGGCCAACATGGATCTGGGGGTGCTGCCCGAGGAGATCGGCGAGGCGATCACTGCCGCCTGCGACGAGGTCATCGCAGGCCGGCTCGACGACCAGTTCGTGGTCGACGTCATCCAGGGCGGTGCCGGCACCTCGACCAACATGAACGCCAACGAGGTGATTGCCAACAAGGCGTTGGAAATCCTGGGCCGGGCCAAGGGGGAATACGACGCCGTTCATCCCAACAACCATGTGAACTGCTCCCAATCCACAAACGACGCCTACCCGACGGCATTTCGACTGGCGCTGCTGCTGATCATTCCAAAACTGGCAGAAGCCATGCATTCCCTGTCGGACGCCTTCCGGGCAAAGGCCGGGGAATTTTCCGATGTCATCAAGATGGGGCGCACCCAGCTTCAGGATGCCGTGCCCATGACCCTGGGCCAGGAGTTCGGCGCATTTGCCACCACCATCGGCGAGGATGTCGACCGGCTTCAAACCGTCCAGGAGCTGTTTTACGAGATCAATCTCGGCGCCACGGCGATCGGCACCGGCATCAACGCCCCGGCCGGATATGCACCGGTGGCGGTCGACCATCTGCGGAGGCTTACCGGTTTTCCGCTGGTCAGCTCGAGCGACCTGGTGGAGGCCACCTGGGATACCGGCGCCTATGTTCAGCTTTCCGGCCTGCTTCGGCGGTTCGCCGTCAAACTGTCCAAGATCTCCAACGACCTTCGGCTCCTGTCGTCCGGTCCCCGGGCCGGGTTGAACGAGATCAACCTGCCCCGGCTTCAGCCGGGGTCCTCCATCATGCCCGGAAAAGTCAATCCGGTCATCCCGGAAGTGGTCAACCAGATCGCCTTCCAGGTGATCGGCATGGACGTGACCATCACCATGGCTTCCGAAGCCGGACAGCTGCAGCTCAACGTGATGGAGCCGGTGATCGCCTTTGACCTGTTTCAGATGCTGGAAATGCTTCAGCGGGGCTGCTACGCCCTGGAGACCAAATGCGTCTCCGGGATTACGGCCAACCGGGAGCACTGCCGAAACATGGTGATGAATTCGATCGGCATCGTGACGGCCCTGAATCCGGTCATCGGCTACGAGACCTCGGCCGCCGTGGCCAAGGAAGCCCTGGCCTCGGGCCGATCGGTCTACGACCTGGTGCTCGAAAAGAACCTGGTCTCCAAGGAAAAACTCGACCGGATCTTTTCCATCGAAAACCTCATGCGGCCGAAATATTTCCGGAAATGAATGCGATGGCCATCCCCTGGAAAACGATCGAACGCGTCGAAACCGAAGAAGGCGTGCTCGAGCTGCGCCGCCACGGACAGGGAGACTTTCTCATCACGGTGGCCGGTCGGGTGCTGATGAACTCCGCCTCCCATCGCACGGAGGCGGCGCTGGGGAAGCTGGCCTGCCGCCATCTCGAGACACGGCCGGCGCCCCGGGTGCTGGTGGGCGGCCTCGGCATGGGATTTACCCTTCGCGCGGTCCTGGACGTGCTGCCGGCCTCGGCAAGGGTAACGGTGGCCGAGCTCAACCCGGTGATGGTTTCCTGGTGCCGGGGTCCGCTTTCCGAGCTCACCGGGAAGGCCGCGGTCGATCCCCGGGTCCGGATCGAGATCGAAGACGTGGCCCGGATGGTTCGACACCGGGCGGAAAAACCGTGTCCGGGGACAATCGACGCCGTCATCTACGACCTGTACACCGGCCCCTACACCCGCACCCACAAAAAGGGCGATCCCCTGTACGGGAATCGGGCAATCGAATCGGTCCGAACCGTGCTTTCCCCCGGCGGGATCTTTGCGGTCTGGGGGGAAGACTACGATGCGGGATTCGTCAAACGGCTGGAGGCGGGAGGATTTGAAGCCATTGTCCGGCGGCCGAAAAAAGGCGGTCCCCGCCATGTGATCTACCTGGCCACACGCCCGTCTTGACGGCTGAAAACATATGGAGATGCCGGCACCGGTCCGAATAAATTGCTCAATTACTGCGACCAGGGCGGTTGCCTGCATCCGGACCCATAGCTATTTTTAGCTAATAGATTCACCGGACCGATCAAGCGGCATCGAAGTTTCCGTATTGAAAGGAGTCTCCCATGGGCACGATTGCTTTTGTCGAATATGAAGAGGCGAGTCCAGAGGTGCGGCGCGTCTTCGACGATATCATGGCCGTCCGCAAAGTCGATTGGATCAACAATTTCTGGAAGGCCCTGGCGGTTCAGCCGGAGCTGCTGGAGCGCACCTGGAATGCGGTGAAGACAGTGATGGCTGACGGGGCCATCGATGCGCTCACCAAGGAGTTGATTTACGTTGCCGTTAGCATCACCAATGGATGCAAATACTGCATCAACAGCCATACGGCCGCGGCGAGAAAAAAAGGGATGAGCGACGAGATGCTTTCGGAGCTGATGGCGGTCGTCGGTATGGCCAACCAGACCAACGCACTGGCCAACGGGTTTCAGATCGAGGTCGACGAGGCGTTTCGCCATGGCGGTAGAAACCCGCAATAGAGAGGGGATATCAGGCAGGCTGACATTACCGAAATCATCGCGTTATCATATTGTGCACAGCGAGGTTATTCGTTAGGAACACGGTCATTAATAGAGAGGAAACGCCATGGAACCAAAAGACGATCTGCGATGTCCGGAGTGCCGGGCGGTTCTGAAACAGCGGCGGACCCGAAACCCGGATGCCTGCGAGATGGTCTGCGGCGGATGCGGCCGGATGTTTGACGTCTGCGACGACGGGACCATGGAGGAGCTCAAGGGGGCGTCTGCGAAGCCGGAAAAATCCTGAGCGGAAAAAGGCTTGGGGAATCTCCATGAAGCCGGATCAGACCGGTTTCCGGCAAAAGAAGTGCAGATTGAAGGGGTCGTCCGGAATTTTTTCGACCGACACTGATGAAAACCCGGCCTGCTTGAGCATCTTTTTCGCCTTTTGCCGCCCCCACATCATGCCCAGCGCCGCTCCGTTGTCGACGCGCCCCACCGGCATGCAGTGCATCAGGCTCACCGTATAGAGAAACGGTCCCATGGGATGGTTCCGGTTGTCGGCCATCCGGCTGCTGGCGGCGATGTCCACCATGGAAAAGGCGCCGCCGGGCCGAAGCACGGCATGCACCGATTCCAGTGCCGCTGAGGGTTGCGACTGGTCGTGGATGGCGTCAAAGGCGGTTACATAGTCGAAGGAGGATACCAGCGCCGGATCCTGTGCCAGTATTGCGGCATCGGCCTCGATGAAGCGCACGTTTGTTGCTTTCTGGCGACGGGCCGCGGATTCGGCCGCCGCAAGGGCCTCGGCCGAAAACTCGATGCCGACGAATTCGCTTCGGGAAAATGCCTCGGCCATGAGCATCACGGCGACGCCCTCCCCACAGCCCAGGTCGCAGACGCGGATGCCGGATTCGAGCCGCCGAATCAAGCGGCCTCCGTCCACCGAGGGAAGAAATCGATCTACGAGCATCCGGCGGTGCTTGGCGTCGGCCAGCTCGGTCATGAACCGCTGGAACTTTGGATAGTGCTCGTAGGAAACGCCGCTGCCCGTGGCAAATCCCTCGGTGACGGGCTTCAGGGCACAGGCGGTCAGAAGCGGGATCTCCTGGGTGTAGACGCCCAGGTTGGCCTCACCAGACCGGCGAGTGATCAGCGCTGCATGTTCTTCGGGAAGAAAAAAGCGGTCTTCGCCGCCTGTTTCCGGGAGGATGTCTACCACCCCGCCGCAGACCATGACCCCGAGCCATTCGGTGACATACCGTGGGTCGAGTCCGGCCTCTTCGGCAATGTCTTCGGCTGCTTTCGGGCCGGACAGGCGGTCCATGGCGTCAAACAGCCCCAGCCGATATCCGATGCCCATGGCCAGGTTCAACGCGCCATAGTTGAGCACATCGGCCATGAAATCGGAAAATGGTCTTTCCCGCTCCTTTTGTTCCTTCATCTGCAATGATTTCTCCTCGTATCTAGTTTTCTGATCGAAAGCCCCAACTCCCAGATCCCAGACATGGATGCCGTCTCTTGGCTTCCCGGCCTAATACACCTTCCGTCGGGAAAACCCCTTGCCGTAGACATTGAAGGTGTTTTCGGTGATGACGAAGGCGTCCGGGTCGTTGTCGAAAACCGCCTCTTCCAGCCGTTTGAGCTGGTAGTTGTGCACTACCGTCAGGATGATCTTCTTTGCCTGTCCGGTATAGGTGCCGGTGCCTTCGATATAGGTTGCGCCCCGGTTCAGGCGCTGGTGAATGTCGGCGGCGATTTCCTTGGAACGGTCGGAGATGATCAGCGCCATCTTGCGCTGGTTGAACGTAGTCATGGCCGTGTCGATGACCTGGGAGGTCACAAAGGCCATGGCCAGGGAGTAGAGGACCAGATCCACACTGAGGCTGCCGAAGCTGAAGGTGAACAATCCCAGGTTGAACATTAGAAAATAAGTCCCCATGCGGAGATTGTACCGCTGGTGCAGTACGATTGCGATGATGTCGTTTCCCCCCAAAGATCCCAGCGAGTGGTAGACGATGCCGGCCCCGATGCCGGTGACCACCCCCCCAGCCAACACCGCCAGAAACGGGTCCTGGATCGGAAACGTGAACCGGATCAGATCCATGGCCGCGGCGGAGGCCACTGTTCCGAACAGGCTATAGAGGAAAAACCGTCTGCTGACCATCGCCCAGCCGATGAGAAACAGCGGAAGGTTGATCAAAAAATACCACTGGCCGGGAGTCAACAGATGGGTCATGTAATAGCATATGAGGCTTACGCCGGCGAGTCCGCCGGTGATCAGCCCGTGAGGCAACACGATGGCCTTGACCCCGATGGAAAAGATGACCGCACCGGCGGTGATCAGCAAAAGGTTCCAGGCGATGGACGAAATAAGCTGCTTTTTTTCCTTGGACATGCCGTCCTCCTAAACAGGGAAAGCCCTTTTCCGGCCGCGGCCGGAAAACGCCGGTCGAGCTGCCGGCGAAAAAAGACAACGGCCTATACACCTGCCGAAATTCAGGGTCAAGGGCCATTTTACCAATGGATGCCTTGGCCACCGAACATCGGCTCCACCTTGGTGATCGGCGTCATAATTTCGGTGATGTATTTTAGATCTTGTCGTCGATGCTCTCGCCGTCGGAAAGCCCGATCCACTTAGGCCCGGCATCGAAGAATCGGGCCACCAGATCCGTGTAAACATCCATTGCCCGGCAGCGATGAATTTTTTTGGCGATCTGCCGCCCGCCGTCAAATCCGATTCCGAAGTATTTCCAGAACCCTTTCATCCGGTCCAGAAGATGGCCCGGGCCGGAAAGCTTACTCCGGTAGCCCTCGATCAGATCGTCATGAAACGCCCGAAAGCGCTCTGTCCGGCGGTCGATTCGATGCCTTCTGCTTCGGATCGCGCGGGCAAGGTGCGGGTCGACCAGGATTCCCCTTCCGAGCATCCACCCGCAGACGCCGGGAAACCTCTCGGCAAGGCGCCTAAAATCAGCGGCCGTGTTGATGTCCCCGTTGTAGACCACCGGATGCGTCGATTCGGCCAGGACCGAAGCGAAACGGAGCCGGTCAGGCCGGCCGCCGTACATCTGGCCGGCTGTCCTCGGGTGGAGAATGATTTCGGCCAGCGGATAGCGGTTCAGCACCGGCAGCACCTGGAAGATCTCGTCCGGATCGACCCGGCCGAGGCGCAGCTTGACCGAGAGCCGGATCGGAACCGCCGAAAGAACCTCTTCCAGGAAGGCGTCGATTTTTTCCGGATGGGGCAGCAGCCCGCATCCCCTTCCCTTTTTCATGACCATGGGAAACGGACAGCCCAGGTTCCAATTGAGCTCGCCATAGCCGAGATCGAACAGGGCGCGGGCCACGAGAACGAAATCCCCGGCGGACTTGCCGATGATCTGGGGCGTTACGGCAATGTGCCGGTTCTTTTCGGGCAGCAGGTCGGAGAGCAGTCCCGCTCGTACCCGAGGCCCGGAAACCGTGGGGATGAACGGGGCAACAGCCCGATCGACCCCTCCAAAATGCCTGCTGAACGCATCGCGGAAGACCGCATCGGTGTATCCCTTCAGCGGAGCGAGGATCAGCGGCGGTGATGTTGGCTGCAGAGATGCACGTGTCGGTTCAGACATTCCGGCTTGGGCTGTTAACAAGATTGAGTCGTTACATGGTCGAATGGTTATAGCGCTTTTCAAAATAACGTTCCGATAGCAAGGGATCTTCAAACAGGCAATTTATCATCTTGAGTGCGCTTTGCGCCAGTCGTATCCACAGCCCAAGTTGGAGAGACGCGCGGCAACCCAGGCCGCTGCAGATCGGTTTTGACAACCCGGGTCCGGGCATTTATATCATATGCCTTTGGTTTGACGCTTCAATCGAGGCTCCCACGGCGGAGATCTTCTTCATGGCCGAATCCCAGCCGCGTGCTGAAAAAAATGCGGCCCTGACCATCGCGGTGCTCAGCTCCTTTCTGACGCCATTCATGATCTCTTCGGTGAACGTGGCGCTTCCGGCCATTGGAGAAGCGCTTGGGGCCGACGCGGTGACGCTGAGTTGGGTGGCCACGTCGTACCTGCTGGCGGCGGCTGCCGCGCTGGTTCCCCTGGGCAAAATTTCAGACATCCACGGCCGCAAAAAAATCTTTATCCTGGGGATCGGGTTGTTTACCGGGGCTGCCCTGTTGTCCGCCGGCGCCGGTTCCGTCTGGAGCCTCATCGTATACCGGGTTTTCCAGGGCGTCGGCAGCGCCATGATTTTCGCAACGAGCATCGCCATTGTCACCTCGGTCTTTGCCCCCCGGGAGCGGGGCTGGGCCCTTGGGATCACCGTGACGGCCGTCTACTCTGGGCTTTCCTGCGGCCCCCTGTTCGGCGGGATTCTGACCGATTGGCTCTCCTGGCGGAGCCTTTTTCTGTTTCCCCTTCCCTTGGGGGTGGGCGTGATTCTGCTGGCGGTGTTTCGCCTTCATGGAGAGTGGACCGATGCGGCCGGAGAGCGGTTCGACTGGATCGGTGCGGCGGTGTATGTCGCTGCGGTTCTGATGCTTCTGCTGGGCGCTTCCCGGCTTCCGGACGCCGCAGGATTCGGCTTGATGGGCGGCGGCGCGGCCGCGCTAGCCGGATTCGTCCTGTGGGAAAGCCGGGTAGGGCAGCCGGTGTTCGAGGTGCACCTTTTTTCGGGCAACCGGGTGTTTGCCTTTTCCAGCCTGGCTGCCCTGCTCCATTACAGCGCCACGTTCGCCGTGACGTTTTTGTTGAGCCTCTATCTCCAGTACATCCTCGGCATCGAAGCGAAAATCGCCGGCGTGATCCTGGTAGCCCAGCCCGTCATGATGGCCCTGTTTTCACCGCTGGCCGGCCGTCTTTCCGACCGGTTCGAACCCCGGATCATCGCTTCGATCGGCATGGCCATGACAGCGGTCGGGCTGCTTTTGCTGGCGGGCATCGGAAAGGACACCTCCACAGGCTTCGTGGTGGCGGTTCTGCTCTTTCACGGGATCGGGTTTGCCTTTTTCTCCTCCCCGAACATGAACGCGATCATGGGCAGCGTAGAAAAACGCTATTACGGGATCGCCTCCGGGGTCGTGGGCACCATGCGCCTGCTGGGGCAGACGTTTTCCATGGGGATCGCCACCATGATCTTTTCTCTGCTCATCGGACGGGTGAAGATTACCCCGGCGGTTCACGCCGAGTTCGTTGAAAGCGTCAATATCGCCTTTTTTGTGTTTGCCCTGCTCTGTGTCGCAGGGATTTTTCTGTCCCTTGCCCGGGGGCGTCTTCATTCGAACTGAGTCACGATTTCCCGGGAAACCTCCCGCTCAACTTTATTTTGGTCATATGGATTTTTTTAGTGTTTCGCGGGACGCGAAACTTTTGTAAACTCGCGGCAGCAATTTTATCTGGAGGCCAATATGCAGCCGTCTGAACGACTCGAAACGATCCTGGAGATCTTTCAGGAGATCAACGCCATTCCCCGCTGTTCGAAAATGGAAGAACGGATCGCTCGATACCTGACAAAGCGGGCCGAGGATGCGGGTTTTTCCGTCCGGCGCGACGCAGTCGGCAACCTGTCGATTCGGGTCCCGGCCTCTGCCGGGGGCGAAGGCGCCCAAGCCGTCGTCCTGCAGGGCCATATGGATATGGTCTGCGAAAAGCGGAACGATTCGACCCACGATTTTTCAAAGGACCCGATTCGGATGCATCGCGACGGCGACTGGCTCAAAGCCGACGGCACCACCCTCGGTGCCGACAACGGAATCGCCCTGGCCTTGGCTCTGGCGCTGGCCGAGGACAAATCGCTCGCCCGCCCGCCGCTGGAGCTGTTGTTCACCGTGGACGAAGAAACCGGTCTGACCGGCGCAAACGGCATGGAAAAGGATCTTGTCCAGGGACGGATTCTGCTCAACATCGATTCCGAAGACGAGGGGATCTTTACTGTCGGGTGCGCCGGCGGGGTGGAGAGCCGGATCAAAAAGTCCTTTGATTTCGCCCCGATCGAGCCGGACGCCGTCTTGTTTCACCTCGAAGCCGGCGGGATGAGAGGGGGTCACTCCGGGGTCGACATCCACAAGCAGCGCGCCAATGCCATTCACATTCTGGCACGGGCCCTGGACCGGATCGGGCGAGTTGCCGGGATCCGGCTCGTTGCCATCGAGGGGGGAAAATCCCACAATGCCATCCCCCGGCATGCCTGGGCGAGATTCTCCTGCGCCGGCAACGACTGCGAAAACATCCATGAGATGCTGCTTTCCGTGGAACGCGCGGTCCGGATGGAGCACGCCGACTCCGACCCTTCCCTGCGCCTGAACCTGAAAGGGCAGGAGGGGGGAACAGGCCAGGAGCAGGCGATTGCCCCGGAGGCCTCGCTGAATTTGATCCGGCTGCTTGTCGCCCTGCCAGACGGGGTCCAGGCGATGTCCCAGCAGATGGAGGGGCTGGTGGAAACCTCCTGCAATCTGGCCAAAGTGTTCATGAAAAAGGAAGGGTTGGAGATTGTCACCAGCCAGCGAAGCTCGGTGATGTCCCGGCTGGAGGAAATCACCCGGCGGGTCGAGACGGTGGCGGCCCTGGCCGGCGCCGAGAGCACCCGGCTGAATGCCTATCCAACATGGGAGCCGAACCTCGACTCTCCGCTGCTTGCCCGCTGTACCCGGGTGTATCGGGATCTTTTCGGAGCCGAACCTGGAGTGGAAGCCGTCCATGCCGGCCTGGAATGCGCGGTGATCGGCGCCAAGTACCCGGAGATGGACATGATCTCCTTTGGCCCGACGATCCGGAATCCCCATTCTCCGGATGAGGCGCTCTACCTGCCCTCGGTGGAGAAGGTATGGGAATTTCTCGAAACCCTGGTGGCGTCGTTTGCCGAACCCCCCCCCCGCCTGATCCCTATAAATAAATTTCGGAATATTCACCCGGACGAGGGGCTGAATCGGATTCTTGGAATTTTTCTCAAAAAAAACAGCGGCCGGCTCAGGGTGAAGTTGTATGCGAGCCCCGTCGCTGGCCGACCTCATTGCGGACGGACCCTGTCACTGTTGGGGGTTACAGCATGCCGCGCTCCAGACGGGCGCGGTATTCTTTGGCGGTCATCAGGCTGCCGGCGGCCCGTTCCACCACCTCCGATAGTGCCGGGTGAATGTGCATCCCGTCGGCGATGGGAAGGACCGTGGGGCTGTCCGAGTACATCAACGTGACGATTTCCTGGATCAGCAGCGATGCCTGGGGCCCGATGATGTGCGCGCCCAGAATCTTTCCCCTTCCTGCCTCCACCACCAGTTTGACGAATTCGTCTTCGAGCATCATGGCATCGCCCTTTGCCGTGTCCCGGAATCGGTGAAAACCGATCAGGATGTCGTCTTCTCCGTCCATGGCCACGGCCTCGCTCTGGCCCATGCCCACCGAAGCAATTTCAGGGACGGTGAACACCGCATGGGGAATCGCGCGATAGTCGGTCCGGAGGTTTTCCCCCAGGAAGGCATTGGCATAGACGATCTGGGATTCGAAATTGGCCGCGTGCTTGAACATGTATCGTCCTGTGGCGTCTCCAAAGGCCCAGATATTTTTCTGGCTGGTTTCGAGGCGCTCGTCCACCCGGATCCAGCCGTTTTCGTCGACTTCGATGCCCCCCTTTACCGGTGACAGAATGTCGGCGTTGGAGGCCCGACCGGTGGCCACGAGGATTTCCCCGGCCTCGAACCGGCGCGTTTGGCCGCTGTCTGCCGAACGGGCCAAGAGCCGTTTTTCCCCCTTGCCGCCGGCGCCGACTTCGATGACCTCCCAGCCGGTCTGGATGTTCATCCACCGGGACATTTGCCGGAGCGCCAGGTCGGAAACCTCCGGCTCTTCTCCGGGGAGAAACTGCGGGTTGCGGCCGATAATGGTGACCGCGGTTCCCATGGCCGAAAAAAAGTGTCCCAGTTCTGCGGCGATATAGCCTCCGCCCAGGATGGCCAGGCTTTCCGGACGGTTTTCGATGGTGAGAATGGAGTCGCTGGTGTGAAAGCCGACCGATGCCAGGTTCCGGACGGGCGGGATCTTCGGCCGGGAGCCGATGCAGAGAAGAATCCTGGGAGCGGTGAGCGCCTCGCCGCCCGCCTTTAGCCGGTAGGGGGCGGTAAAGGCGGCGGGGTGCGGAAAGTAGTCGATCTGTTCGGCCTTTTTCAGGGCCTTTCGGATGGCATCGATTTCCGGATCGACAGCTCGGTGCATTCGGGCCATGATTCCTTTAAAATCGACACGGCGGACGTCTGCCTCGATGCCCAGGCGGCCGGCCCCTTCGATGGTCCGCAGCACCTCGGCTGCATACACGAGAATCTTGGTGGGAATGCAGCCCTTGGTCAGGCAGATGCCCCCCGGCGGGTCCTTGTCGATGACGGCGATGCGGAATCCGGGCTCGGATTGCAGCACCGCCTGGACGATGTTCATGGCCGATCCGGTTCCGATGACGATCAAGTCGTATTTTTTCATGGGCCTCCTTTTTGTCGATACGAGATGAAACCGGCGACGGATCCGCAGACCCTTTTCGGGAGCCGGAGATCATTTCCCCGTTGACTGACGCCCCACCCTGCTCAATGATACAAGAAAGGGACGGCGGGAGCCATAGGGGTCATGGAAAGGCGCCGCCGAAACGTTGACGAAAGAGCGAATCCGACGGGTCGGGCCGATCTCGATCGCCGGAGAGAGGTTGTGCCGAAATTGAAGCACCTCCTTTTTTTCCAAGAGCCGTTGAAGGCTGTTCCTGCCGCGTTGTGCCCGGCTGCCGTGGTGATGTGGCTCCTTGTTTTCCTGGTGCCGGTACTGGCGGCTGTTTCTGCTGAGGCGGATTTTTTCCGCTATGTCGGCCCGGACGGCCATACGGTGTTCGTAGACGACCTGGGAAAAGTGCCGCCCGAATTCCGTCCGGAGGCGAAGCGATACAGCGAAGCTGCGCCGGGCTCGGACCGGCAGCCGGCACCGAACCGTGATCCCGTGGATCCGGCCGCCCGACAGGACGGGGAGGACGCCGAGGCGTTCACGCCCGTTTTCATCCAGCGCAATCGCGTGTTTGTCCCGGTCACACTCGGCTACGGTGTCGTCGAGACCCAAGCGCTCCTGGTTCTTGACACGGGGGCGTCGGTGACAACCCTATATCGGGATGCGGCACAACGGCTTTTCATGAGGGGGCTGGACCGCACCCTCGGCCGGACGGCCGGCGGCAATGTCGTTCGTGTCGAATTGGCCACCCTTGATTATATCCAAGTGGGCCCCCATCGGAGAGAACGGCATCGAATCGGCATCGTCGATCCAGAAGGGGCCCCGCCGGGATACGATGGTCTTCTCGGAATGGACTTTCTGGCCGGGCTTGACTTCAACATCGATTTTCAACGGAAGGCCCTGGTTTGGCGGTAAAACGACTCCGCCGTTTTACTGGCAGGGGCTTCGCCCCTGAAATTCAAAAAGTTCGGACTTATTGTCAACAATAAGGTTGATAGAGGGACAGCGGGAGATTTCCCGGAAACCGGACCCGCTGCCCGGGCTACTCCGGCCAGTGGACCCCGGTCAGCGCCTCGCTGACAGCCCACAGCCGCTCGCGGACTTCCCGGTCCAGGGTGATCGGCGCAGATGTCGACGGGGTGCGGTTGACGAAATACTGGCCGCTGTAGGCGGCGGCTTCCTGGGCCGTCGATAGGAAAACCGGCGTTTTGGCACCTTCGGAAACCGACTCGCCTCCGGACCATGAGGCCCGAAGCAGCTTGGTGTTGATCACGCCCGGATGAAGGCAGTTTGCCGTAACCCCGGTGTTTTGCAGGCGTTCGGCCAATGCGTAGGTAAACAGGATGTTGCACAGCTTGGACCGGGAATAGGCGCCGAATCCGCTGTATTCCTTTTCTCCCTGGAGGTTGCCAAAATCGATGCTGTCGGTATGAACCATGGAGCTGATGGTGATGATTCGACTCGGAGCAGAAGACCGAAGCCGGTCGACCAGACCGAGGGTCAGGACAAAATGCGCCAGATGGTTCACAGCAAAGGTGAGCTCGAATCCGTCCGGAGTCAATTCCCGCTTATGGCGAAAAACGCCGGCATTGTTGATCAAGACGTCGAGCCGGCTTCCGGCGGTTTTCACCTCTTCGACCAGGCGGTGGACCTGGGCCAGCTCGGCCAGGTCCGCAACGAAGCAGCGAAGTTTCGGGTTGCCGGTCCGGCGGCTGATCTCCGCCATGGCCGAACGGCACCGCTCCTCGTTTCGGCCATGGAGCCAGACCGCTTCGCCGCGGTTTGCCAGTTCGAGGGCGGTTTGTCTGCCGATGCCGTCGGTGGCGCCGGTGATCAGGATCGTTTGTGCGGCCATGTTCGATTCCTTTCAGATAAAATCGCTGGCGCGACGTTATCAAAGTGTTGCGTTTTGAAAAGCAAGACCCAATAAACATGAAAAGCCCCGGGAGGGGGATAGACCATGGGCGAAGAGCACCCTGAAATAAAAGAAGAACAAGTGACGGACGTCGAAGAAGAGACCAAAGAGCCGCCGATGTACAAGGTTCTTTTGCACAACGACGACTACACCACCAAAGAGTTTGTCGTCGGCATTCTGATGTCCGTTTTTCACAAGTCCATGGAAGAGGCCACTTCCTTGATGTTCTTCGTGCACCATTACGGCGTCGGGGTCTGCGGCATCTACCCGCTGGAAGTCGCCGAGACCAAGGTCAAGATCGCTGTCGGTGCGGCCCGTGACAGCGGATTTCCCCTGCAGATGAGCCTGGAAGAAGATTGATCAAATTAATTCGACTGCTTCCCGTTCAAGCTGCGGCGGTGAATTCAAAGACCCCTGTCACAACAAAACCCGTAGAATCGAGAAATAACCGATTGCCGCCAGCAGAAGCCCCCCGCAGGGAACGGCCATGTACCGATAGACCGGCGCAAACCGCGTCTGAAAGTATTCACTCGACAATAGCAGGCAAAGATGCAGCGGCGATATCAGCACGCCGACGAAGCCGGAAACCATGGCCAGCATCATATAGGCGGGCAGCAGGTCGGCGCTTCCCACCGCCTGAACCAGTGAAATGAGTATGGGAAAGGTCGTTCCCACAAAAGCGATGGTAAGGCCGACCACCCCGCCCACGAGGAAGGGGAGCACGACGGTGATGGGCGCCAGTGGAATATCCCACCGGACCAGTTCCTGGCTTACGATTTTTACCGCCCGGCTGTCTTCCAGAATCCCGTTGAAGATGAAAATGGCCGAGACCATGGCAAACATGCGCAGAAGCTGCGGATGAAAGACGACTCTGCGCCGCTCTGCGGCCGTCATCCGTCGGCTTTGCCAGACCCATGCGGTGGCCGCGGCAAGGGCGGCGATCAGCCCGAGCTCCTTGGTCACCGAAACTGAGGAGCCGAACAGCACCGACAGCAGTTGCCCCGCACCGAGTCCTCCCACCACGACGATCAAAATCGGAAGCAGTTCCTGGAGAAACGGACCTGCCGCCGGACGTTGCCGGTCTCGGCCTGACGCCGTCGGAATCTTGCCGGTCCATCGGCGAAGCACCCCGTATCCGAGCAGCAGCGCGGCCACCGTCAAAGGAGACAGGAAAAGGACAAAGGTCCACAAATCGATCCCGGACAGGGCCGTAGTGAGTAGCACCCCGGGATACAGGGGCCACCAGTATTCCCAGATATGCCGGAACCAGTAATTGATGAAATTGAGGCGGTCTTCCGAGATGGAAAGCCGGGCGCCGATGACCCGGACCATGGGGGCGGAAAAGACCGCGCCGCCCGGCATCGGCAACAGTCCGATGAGCGCCGGAAACATGATCAGGTTGACGCTCGGACTGGCGATCAGACCCTGGAACCGGTCCAGAAGGTGCTTCATCTGGCCTGATTGCTCCAGGCTGAGGCTCAACACCAGGATCAGACAAACGACCACGGACAGGGAAAGCGTCTTGGGCTGAGTCATCGAATCGATGATGGAAGCGGCGATGGCCGTCGGCCCCATGCCGAACAATACCCCCAGCAGCAGGGCTCCGGAAAAAAAGGACAGCCAAAGAGACACCCGCAGCCGAAGCGAAGCCAACACGGCGACAAAAACCAGGAGAATCCGCAGCATCGCGGGGATATTCAATACGGCGTCCATCATCGCAGCGTCCCTTGCCGGTGGAAAAAAACCTGCATATCAGAGGTCGAGGGCGGCCCGCAACATCACGCCGTTTTTTTTAGAACGACCACCTCCATTTTTCCTTTGAGCGCCGAGGCGAATGTCTCCGCATCCGAATTGTGGCCGACGATGGCGCCGTAATGCATGGGAACGGCGATCTTCGGCCCGATGGCCAGGGCCGCTTGCACTGCCTCTTCGGCGGTCATCACATAGGTGCCGGAAACCGGAAGCAGTGCAATATCGGCCTGGATGTCCTCCATCTCCGGGATGAAGTCGGTATCGCCGGCATGGTAGATCCGAACCCCGTCGATTTCCAGGAGGAATCCCAGCCATCGGTTTTCCTTGGGATGGAACGCCTTGTCGATGTTGTAGGACGGGACGGCCTCGATGCGAACGCCTTTCACGGCGACACAGTCACCGGGGATTACGGTGCGCACATCTCCGGAGAGTTTTCGCGCGGATTTTTTCTCTGTGACAATGACCGTTTCTTTGCCCGAAATCTTGGCCACATCCTCTGCAGAGCAGTGGTCGTAATGCTCGTGGGTGATGAGGATGATGTCGGCGGCCGGACCGCCTTCGATCTGAAACGGATCCACGTAGACGGTTTTGGAAGCGTCGATACGAAACCCGTCGTGTCCCAGCCAGTGAATCTTCTTGAGCATCTCCTGAGCAGTCATTCGTTGCCTCCTTTTGCTGGGTTGGCCTTCAGCTGAATGCTGATCTCTGTATTATGGCGAGGATTCATCGATAGTCAACATCGGCCTTCTTTCGGGGGGCGCCGAAGGCAAGCCCCGAAAGAAGGCCTTTTCTTTTCACAGCGGTTTCGCTAAGAATTGAGCCTGCGCTCGCCAACGGTATTTGCGGGGGATTGCCCCAAGCGGTGCATCGTGGAAATGGACTGGAAACGGCTCAGAACATGCGTGGCCCCGAACGGCGAATTCGCCTTCGGTGTTCACCGACCCCGGTACCGGGTCGCAAATCTCAGGGAACATGATTTCGTGTGCTCCTTGGGGAAGACCCCCGACGGCCGAACCGTCGAAAACCAAGTCAATTTCCCGGCAGAGGACGTGACCGAGCCTGCCGCCGATGCGGTGATCGAAGTGCCGAATCCGCTTCCCTTCCGAGGGGCCACTTTTATCCTGCAGCGTTCGGCGGACCGGATCGCAAAGGATCCGTCGGCCATTGCATTGCCGGACGCGCCGCCCCTTTCCTTTTTCCGCACCCTTGCCGATGCCCTGACCGGGCCGGATTCGGAAAAACTCGCGGACCGGATTTTTGAAAGACTACCCCCGCCGCTCAGGCTGGCCCTTGCCGTTTCCTCCACCGATGCGGATGACCTGGTCCGGCTGGCGCGGCAATGCTGTGCGTTCATCGAAGACCCCCGAACGGGCCTGCCGAGCGGCCTGCGGTTTTCGGCCGGCAAAAACGGAACCCGGCGTCCTGAAATCACCGATGCGGCGCTGTTCGAGGCGCTGGCCAACAACCCTCACCTGCCGGACGTCTACAAGGAAGTCATGGTACTACGCCCCGGCGTCCAGGGAGGAAGCGAAATCGTCGGTGAGTTTCGCGGCGCCGGCGGCAGCCACGTATTCGAATATCTCCGTCGAAACAGCTACATTCCCTGGGGGCATTACGCGGCCAACATGGCCCACGATGCGGTCCGCTACCGAATCCAGGACCTGGGGTTGGCCGATGTCGCAGGCATGAGGCATCTGTATTACCAGCGAACCTACCTCCGCCTGGCCGAGACCATGGGGCTGGCCGCCAAAGAGCGGCGAAAATCCATGACGCCGGAGGCCCTCGAGTCGATTCGGAGGAAGATCCTCGAGGAAAAGGCAGCCGGCGCCGTGCCGGAGCCCCCCTTCAACGCCACCTTGTGGGGATGGAATTTCGGTTTCGACTACGCCCCGAATCGCTACCGGCTTCACGCCTCCCACCAGCAGATCCATCAGCAGTATGCGCTCATCCCCGGCCGCATGGAGGTCTCCGCCGGACCGGCGCATCCGCCGGTGTATGCCTTCGGCGACATGGTGGCAGACTTCTGCCGTCTGTATCGGGAGGCTACCGGCCGCCCTTTTTTCGATGCCTATCTGGCCGCGATCCGGTCAAACCGCCGGACCGACGGCCACCCCACACGGCCCCGGAGCCTCGTGGTCCACGAAGACGCCCACTGCCTCGTTTTCGTCCCCAAAGCGCAGACCGCCCAATGGGAGCTGCAGGTGATGATGGTGATGCCCGTGGGCAACATTCTGGAAGCGGGTATCGACACTCGCCGGTCCCTGGACCGGGCGATATTTCTGGCCGCCAGGGTTCTGGGAGCGATGGGCGCCCGCATGATCACGATATTCGAGTTTTCCAAACGGTTCGATGCCGCAGACCGGGACCAGCGGATCGTGTATTCGTTTCTTCCCCGGCTGCCCGAATCGCCCGGCGCCTTCAGCGAAGCCCAGTATCGTTGGATCAACGGCCATTATCCGGAGGATTTCGCAGAAGCCTGCCGCCGCCGGCTCGGACCGATCCTCGAAGAGATCGAAGAAGAGCGCTGTTGAGCACGAGTGATACAATCCGTTGGCCTTGTTTACCGAAGACGGCGGGCTTTTTCATGAGCTCGTTGTTTTGAGATCTTCACCAGCGTGTCCGAACCGTTTTCCCGGCCGTCCCCGGGAGGCGGTTTTGGATACCCTCGGGTGCAAAAGGAGTGATAGATGCGATCGTTGATGGTGGATGTGGGCGCCGGCACAATGGATGTTTTGTATGAAGACAACCACACCGGTCGACAATACAAGGCGGTGGTCCGGTCCCCGGTACAGACCCTCGCCGAGGCGGCTGCCCGAATTTCAGGAAACCTGGCGGTGGACGGCGTCGAGATGGGCGGGGGCCCGATCACCGAGGTGCTCCGGGAAAGGTGCCGCCGCCATGAAGTGGTGATCTCCGCATCGGCGTCGGCCACGCTTCACCACGACCCGGAGCGGGTGCGCGGATGGGGGCTGACCATCGTGGGCGACGATGACATCGATGGCTGGACCCGGCGGTCGGGATTTTCCCAACTGACCCTGGGAGATCTCGAGCCGGAGCGGCTTCGGTCTATCGTGACGGCGTTCGGGGTTCCCTTCGACTTCGATGTGTTCGGATTCTGCGCCCAGGACCACGGGGTGCCGCCGGCCGGCGAATCCCATCTCGACTACCGACACCACCTGTTTCGGGCCCGACTCGACGATAACCCCCGCCCCGAACAGCTCCTTTACCGGGATCGCGAGCTGCCCCGGACGTTCAACCGCCTGGCCGACGCGGCTCGACTCGCAAAACGCATGACCGCCGGCGAGGTATGGGTCATGGACAGCGGTATGGCGGCCATTTTAGGGGCATCGCTGGACGAAAGCGCCCGCAATTGCCGGCGGTGCCTGCTGCTGGATGTGGCCACCTCCCACACGGTGGGGGCCCTGCTCGAGAGCGGACAGATCGCGGGATTTTTCGAATACCACACCCGGGACATCTCCCGGGAGCGTCTGGAGCTGCTGCTGGAGGCCTTGGCCGACGGCCGATTGACCCACGAAGGGATTCTGGCCGATGGCGGCCACGGCGCCTACATCCGTCATGGTGCAGGGAGCAGTGCCGTTGAGGTGATTGTGGCCACCGGGCCGAAGCGGGATCTTCTCCGGGGCAGCCGGCTTCCCGTGGTTTTCGGAGCCCCCCTGGGCGACAACATGATGACCGGCACCGGCGGCTTGCTGGAGGCGATCCGCCGCCGGAAGGCATCCGAACACAAGGCGGAAAGATGACAGCCCGGCCGCTGGCTTTCCGACCGCACGGATTGATTGATAAGGAAAAAGAATTCTTGAATTTTTTATCGTCTTGGTGTAGCTATAAATTAGCTATATCATACAGGTTTTCCGGCGGTCCCGATCCGGAGGGCTGGATTCCAGGAAGGGAGGTGATTTCCCGGCAACAGGCCCCCCGCAACAGGCGATCGGCACGCTACCGCGGGTCGTCGATGGACATGCCGCCTTTGGCGATGGTGCTGCGGGCGACGTGGTAAACAACCGAACTATCAGGAGGAGGGTACCATGAAACGGAAACTGTTGTTGGCGGCGGTCGTCGTCTGTATCGCGTTGGCGATGGCGATCACCGCAGTTCCCACGGTCCAGGCAAAGTCTGTCAAACTTACCTACAGCTGCTTTTTCCCCCCCACCCACATTCAAAGCAAACTGGCCGAAAGTTGGTGCGAAGAAGTCGAAAAACGGACCAACGGCCAGGTCAAGATCGACTACTTTCCCGGCCAGACCCTGACCAAGGCCAACCAGACCTACGATGGAGTCGTCCAGGGTCTCTCGGACATCGGCTTTTCGGTGTTCGCCTACACCCGGGGCCGGTTTCCGGTCATGGCCGCCGTGGACCTTCCCATGGGGTATACCAGTGGCAGAGTGGCGACCGAAGTCATTAACCGGGTCTACGAAAAATTCCAGCCCAAGGAGCTCATGGACACCCAGGTGATGTACCTGCACGCCCACGGTCCCGGTCTGATGCACACCAAGGGCAAGGCGATCCGGAAGATGGAAGATGTCAAAGGGCTCAAGTTCCGGGCCCACGGCACCAGCGCCCTGGTGGTGCAGGCCCTGGGCGGCACGCCGGTACCCAAGCCGATGCCTGAAAGCTACGAGATGCTGCAAAAGGGCGTCGTGGACGGCGGGGTGTACCCCTTTGAATCCAACAAGGGCTGGAAGCTGGGAGAGGTGACCGACTATGCCACGGCCCATTTCAGCGCCGCCTACACCACCTCGTTTTTCGTGGTCATGAACAAGGACCGGTGGAACCAGATTCCGGCAGACGCCCAGAAGACCATCGAGCAGATCAACGCCGAATGGGCGGTCAAGCACGGCGCCGCCTGGGATTCCAGCGACATGGAGGGAATCAAGTTCTTTCTCAACCAGGGCGGAGAGATTATCGGCCTGGATGAAAAAGAGCAGGCCCGATGGAGGGAGGCTGTCGCCCCCATCATCGATAATTACGTGACAGACGCCAAGGAAAAGGGAATCGACGCAGGGGTTATCGTCGATTATATCCAGGCGTCCCTCAACGAACTGCAGTAACACAAACGGGCCGGGACGCGTTCTGCGCCCCGGCCTCCACCCCGTTGCCGGATGGAAAATATGCTCCAAAGGACTGTCGAAGGACTTCGAAATCTGCTCAAAATCTGCGGGGCCGCCTCCCTGATGGGAATGACCCTGCTCACCTGCATAGACGTGGTGGGGCGCAAACTCGGCCACCCGGTATTCGGGTCGGTGGAGCTGGTCGGGTTCATGGCGACCCTGGCAGCGGCTCTGGCCCTGCCCTACACCCACCAGATGAGGGGCCACATCGGCGTCGAAATCCTGGTTCAGAATTTTTCCGAAAAAACCCAGACCATCATCGAAATCGTCACCAACCTGATCGCCCTGGTCTTTTTCTCCCTGGTCACCTGGCGCATGGGAATCTATGCCAACACCATCCACCAGTCCGGCCAGGTATCCATCAGCCTGAAGTTCCCTGAGCATCTGATCATTTACGCCGTTGCCTTCTGCTTTCTCGTATTCGTGCTGACCCTGCTCGAAGACATCATCACCGGCGTCTTCTCGCTCACCCAAAACCGGACCCACGACCGCTGACGGATCGAATATGGAACTTTTTTTTGACGCGTTTGTCGACCTTTGCAAAGCCAACCCCACTTGGACCGGCGTCGTCGGCATTCTGGTGATGCTGGCGATTTTCATGACCCGGATGCCCGTGGCCTACGTGATGGCCCTGGTCGGCTACCTTGGATTTTCGGTCATGATTTCCCCCCGGGGGGGCCTAAGCCTGCTGTCTCGAAGCATTTACGAAACCTTCGCCTCCTATGGGCTGACCACCATCCCGCTGTTCATTCTCATGGGCCAGCTCGCCTTCAACTGCGGCATCGGCAGACGGCTCTATGATTCGGCCTACAAGTTCATGGGCAGCACCCGGGGCGGGCTTGCCATGGCCACGGTGACCGCCTGCACCGCCTTCGGTGCAGTCTGCGGCTCGAGTCCGGCCACAGCCGCTACCATGGCCACGGTGGGGCTTCCGGAGATGAGACGGTACGGCTACGGCGATGCCCTGGCCTCCGGTTCGGTGGCCTCCGGCGGCGGGCTGGGAATGATCATGCCCCCTTCAGTGGTGCTGATCGTCTACGGGATTCTCACCGAGCAGTCCATCGGCGCCCTGTTCGTCTCCGGGATCTTCCCGGCCATCGTCATCACGGTGCTGTTCATCGTCTGTATCCTGATCTGGTGCCGGTTCGAGCCGGCCCAGGGCCCTCCGGGGGATAAGTTCACCGTCAAACAGAAGATCCGCTCCCTTTCCGGCATGGCCGACACCCTGATCGTGTTTGCCCTGGTCATGGGTGGGCTCTTCTTCGGGCTGTTCACCCCGACCGAGGCGGCTGCCGTGGGTGCATTCGGAGTCCTTGCGGTGGCCCTGGTCCGCCGCCAGATCGGCTGGTCCGGCATCGTCAAGTCGCTGTACGAAACCCTGCGCACCTCGTGCATGGTGATGTTTCTCATTGCCGGCGCGGTTATCTTCGGAAAATTTCTGGCCGTCACTCGCATCCCCTTCAACCTCGCCGCCTGGATCGGGGCCCTGGATCTACCGGCCTATCTGGTTCTGACGGCGATCGTGGCGGTCTACTTCGTCGGGGGCTGTGTCATGGACGCCCTGGCTCTGGTGATGCTCACGATCCCGATTTTCTATCCGGTGATTCTGAATCTCGGCTACGATCCGATCTGGTTCGGAGTGATCATCGTACTGGTCACCCAGATGGGCGTGATCACCCCGCCGGTGGGCATCAATGTCTACGTGGTCTACGGGGTATCCCAGACGGTGGTCGGCGGCATCCCGCTGGAGCGGATCTTCCGGGGCATCCTGCCCTTTCTGGTCGCCATTGTCGTGGGGATCGTGCTGATGGTCATCTTCCCGCAGATCATTCTGTACCTGCCGAACCTGATGTACTGATAAAAACGCTGACGCGTTTTTATAAAGGTTTCGCGTGCCGCGAAACAATTTAGGGTTAGAACGTTTATATGGCTCCCGAAAGCGAATACTGGAACCCGGTGCTCGAAACCCTCGACCCGGAAAAGCTGCGAAGCTTGCAGCTGGCCAAGTTCAAGCGGATCTTTGCCTGGGCCTATGACCGGTCGCGCTTCCACCGCCGGCTGTACGATGAGGCCGGCATCGTTCCGGCCGACATCCGCACCTTCGAAGACATCGCCCGGGTGCCCAAGGTGGAAAAATCGATGATGCGCGGCGTCCAGCGCAAGGACCCCTTTCCATACGGCGACGCCCTGTGCGTGCCGTTAGAGGAGGTGAGCGAGTTTCGTCAGACCAGCGGCACCACCGGACAGCCGGTGTATCAGGCCGACACCTGGCAGGACTGGGAGTGGTGGGCCGAGTGCTGGGCCCATATCCTGTGGGCCCAGGGATACCGGCCGTCCGACCGGGTCTTTATCCCTTTCGGCTACAACATCTTCGTCGCCTTCTGGGCAGGACACTACGCGGCGGAGAAAATCGGATGCGAGGTGGTCCCCGGCGGGGTTCTCGACACCCAGGCCCGAATCTTGAAAATCCAGGAGCTCAAAGCCACGGCCATGATGGCCACCCCGACCTACGTGCTGGGCATGGCCGAAACGGCCAAGACCAAGATGGGAATCGACCCGGCAACGCTTGGGATTCAAAAGATCACCTGCGCCGGGGAGCCCGGGGCCAGCATCCCGGCCACCAAGCAGCGGATGGAGTCGGCGTGGAACGCGAAGGTCTACGACCACGCTGGGGCCACCGAAATCGGGGCCTGGTCCTACGAGTGCCGGCACCAGCCCGGCGGAATGCATGTCAACGAAGCGTTTTTCCTGGTGGAGATCGAGGACATGGACACCGGCGAGATCATCGAGGCACCCGGCCGCCGGGGAAAGATGGTGATCACCGCCTTGGACCGGATGGCCCAGCCGTGCATCCGCTTTGATTCCAAAGACGTGATTCAATGGGATGCCGCGCCGTGTTCCTGCGGAAGGTCCTTTGCGCTCATCAGGGGTGGGGTGCTCGGCAGGGCGGACGACATCATCAAGGTCAAGGGCGTGCTGCTGGCGCCGGCCGCCATCGAAGAAGTCGTCCGAAGCATCGAAGGCTTGGGAGACGAATACGAGGTGGTGGTGGACAAGCTCGGAGACGTCGACAGAATCAAGCTGAAGGTCGAGGTGGCCCCCGGCGCCGAAGACCGGGTCCGGGAGATCGAAGCCCGGTTAAAGGACCAGCTCCGGGTCAAGACCAACCTTGGCTACCGAATCGAGTTCTACGACCCCGGAAAGCTGCCGCGCTACGAGGTCAAGGCCAAGCGGTTCAAGGATTTGAGAAAGAAAAAGGAGGGGTAGCCGTGGCCGCATCCAGCCGACCGATCCACGAAAAGATTCAGGCGCTCAAGGCGGCCGCAGAAGATCTGGCGGCGGCCGGAGGCGACATCCCTGCCGTCGCCCGTAACACGGCCCGCATCCTGGCCAGCGTCAAAATGCTGGAGATGGACATATCCGACCTCTTTGACCTCGGGGTCCTCGACAACTCCTCCGCCGGCGGTCGCGGACTGCGCGGCTGATTTCGGCCCCGGATGTATTGCCGGTTTCCGGTGCTTTATCGGCGAAACAGGGTCGATATCAGAGGCGATCGGCGGTGCCGCGGTGCTTGACAGGGCGCGGCAAGGGGCGGTAGGGTGTGTTCCGTTTTAGCGGACCGGTAACGATGCGGCAGGGAGCATGTTGAAAAACAACGATGGAGCGTGGCCTCTTCCCATGTCGGACCGCAACTATATCAACGCCATTGAACGCGGCCTGAAAATTTTGGAGGTTTTGGGAGGCGCCGGCCGAAAACTGACCCTGACGGAAGTCGCCGATTTTTGTGAGATGAACAAAACGGCGGCCAATCGGTTCTTGTATACCTTCAGTCTTCTCGGATATGTCCACCGGGATGAAATGAAGCGCTATGAGCTCAGCCCACGGGTGCTGTCCCTCGGGTTTTCCTATCTCAACAGCTCCAATCTTCGATCTCTTTGCAAACCCCACATCGACGAGCTTTCCGCAGCGCTCGACCAGACGGCCAACCTGGCCATCTTGGACGACCTGGATGCGATCTACCTCTATCGGAAAGAAAAAAAACGTTATCTCAAGTATGATTTGTACGACGGATCGAAGCTGCCGGCCTATTGTACTTCCGTTGGGAAAGTGCTGCTGGCCGGACTGCCCGACGACGAGCTGAAAGAACGGCTCGGACGGCTCGACCTGGAGCCGATCACGCGGAAAACGATCACATCGAAAAAGCACCTGTGGCAAGAGCTGATGGAGATCCGAAAACGCGGCTACGCCGTCAGCGACCGTGAGCTGTCCATGGACCTGTACTCCCTTGCGGTCCCGGTGATGGATGCCAAGGGTGCCGTCGTGGGAAGCATCAATGTGACCACGGCGGCAGGCAACCTGAACCCGTCATTTCACCATCAAATCCTGCAGAAGCTGTTCGAAAAAGGAAAGTTGATCTCCAGCCTGCTCGGCTATCAGGGCAATTGGCCGGGCCTCGTCTGATCCTCATCTCATGTCGTTGGCGGCTGCCGATGCTGCCGGTCCTTCTCCATGTCCTACGACGCGGATTTTCCGCCCCGCAGCGGCCCCTCAGACAAGGCTCATCGCCGATCCGCACCCATTTGGTTTTCCTGCTTCAAGGAGTGAATATACCTCATAAAACTATTGACAGGAGAGCCCCTGTTTTATAAAACCGCATAGCGTTAATTAAAAACGCTTTGCGTAACTATGGGCCTGGGAAGGGGTGAGATGGAAAAGTCCGTATCGGAAGATTTCCTGCGGTTGAAGCAACAGGTGGTTCAATTCATCGAGCAGGATCTGGAGCCGGTCCACTTGCAGGTGGAAGAAAGCGCCGAGATTCCCGAGCCCCTCGTCGATAAAATGCGGCGTCTTGGTCTTTTCGGGCTGTCGATCCCCCGGGGCTATGGCGGTCTCGGCCTGACGACCCTGGAGGAAATCCTCCTTTACGAGGAATTGACCAAGACCAACGCCTGCTTTCGCTCCCGTATCGGGACCAGCAACGGTATTGGGTCGATGGGGATTCTTTTCGACGGGACCGAGGAACAGAAGCGCCGGTACCTGCCCAGGGTCGCCTCCGGAGAATGGACGGCGGCCTTTGCGTTGACCGAACCGGACGCCGGCTCGGACGCGGCCAACATCAGCACCCAGGCGGTCCTTGACGGCGACAGCTGGGTGCTCAACGGCACCAAGCAGTTTATCACCAATGCCGATACCGCGCAGTTTTTCACCACCATCGCGGTGACCGACGAAACCAAGGGCGCCAGCGGCGGGGTGACCGCGTTCATTGTAGAGCGAGACGCGCCGGGATTCGTCGTCGGGCCGGCGGATGTCAAAATGGGGCTGAAGGGGTCCCACACCCACGAGCTGGTCTTCAAGGACTGCCGGATTCCTGCAGAAAACGTCATCGGCGGCATGGTGCGGGTCGGGCAGGGATTCAAGACCGCCATGCGGGTGCTGGACAAGGGCCGGCTTTGCATGGGGGCATGCGCCGTGGGCGCGGCCCAGAAGGTGCTGGATCTTTGCGTCGAACGGGTACAGGGCGAGCTGGCCGCAGGCCTGTCGAAGGCGGACCTCCAGACGGAAATGTTTGCGCTGGCCGATATGGCCACCCAGCTTTATGCAGCGCGGCAGATGCTCTACAGCACCGCGGTCAAGAAAGACGAGGGGCAGAACGTGACCCAGGAAGCCTCGATGGTGAAGATTTTTTGCACCGAGATGGCCAGTAAAACCGCCGACTGCGCCATAGATCTCTTCGGCGAGGAGGGGATGTTGACGCGCAGCCGGATCGAGCTTTTTTTAAGGGATGTCCGCCTGTACCGGATATACGAAGGCACCAGCGAGATCCAAAGAATCATCGTCTCCCGGAATCTACTCAAAAACAGCAGGAGCAGGTCATGAACATCGAATGCGTTTTCATTGCAGGAGCCGGAGCGATGGGAAGCGGCATCGCCCAGGTGTGCGCGCAGGCGGGCCTGGCGGTAATTTTGAGCGACACCAACGAGGCGTCCCTGGCCAAGGCGATGAAGCAGATCGACTGGTCCGTCGGCAAGCTGGTGGAAAAAGGAAAGTGCAAGGAGGACAAGTCTTCGGTCCTCGGCCGGATCCAGACCGCCGAGGACTTGTCGCGGGCCGAACAGGGCGATCTGGTGATCGAAGCCGTGTTCGAAAACAGGGAGATCAAGCAGCAGCTGTTCAAGGAGCTCGACGCTCGATGCAAGCCGGGTGCCGTGATCGCCAGCAACACCTCGGCCATCCCCATCACCGACCTGGCGTCGGTGACCGCGCGGCCCGAGGATGTAGTGGGCATCCATTTTTTCAATCCGGTTCCGATCATGCCGGCCGTGGAAATCGTCCGGGGAATTCTCACCGCCGAGGCCACGATGAAAACAGGGGTCGAGTTTGTCTCAACGCTGGGAAAAACCCCCATCCGGGTCGAAAGCGACCTGCCGGGATTTTTACTCAACCGGATCAACCTGGTCGGCTATGTGGAGGCCATTCGCCTGCTGGAAAAAGGGGTGGGAACCGTATCGGACATCGACGCAGGGGTTCGCCTCGCCTTCGGACGGCGCATGGGCCCCTTCGAAACCGGCGACATGGTGGGACTTGACGTGTCTTTCGGCGCCTTGAGTGCGATTTACGACGCCACCCGGGAGCGCGCGTTTTTTCCTCCCCAGATGCTGGCGCGCAAGGTCAAGGCAGGGCAGCTGGGCCGAAAAACCGGCGTCGGCTGGTACCGGTACGACGAAAACGGAATCAAACTGGAGGATTGACAGATGAAGGACGTGGTCATTGTTTCCGGGGCGAGAACCGCCGTGGGACGGTACATGGGGGCGCTCAAAGAGATCCCGGCCTACGACCTGGCCGCAGCGGTCCTGCAGGCCGCGCTGAAACGGGCCGGGCTCGCCCCTGAAACGGTCGACGATGTGATTCTCGGCCAATCCTATCAGAACGGCGAATATGTCAATATCGCACGAATGGCCCTGCTCACGGCCGGGTGGCCCGAACAGATCCCCGGGGTGACGATCGACCGGCGGTGCTGCACCGGTCTGGACGTCGTGGGGTTGGCCGCGGCAAAAATCCAGTCCGGAAATGCCGATGTGGTGGTGGCCGGCGGCGTCGAAAGCATGAGCACCGCCGAGCTGTATCTCTCCGGAGAGATCAAGTGGGGGATCGGCGGGAAAAAGGGGATGCCGCGAGGCCACGGCGATCTGTCGATCTGGGGCCTTCCGCTTTACGACCGGATCCAGCGCGCCCGGGTGATGTCCCAGCCCGAAGGCCGTTACGGGGTGCTCCCGTCGATGATGTCCTGGGCGGAAACCGCCGCCAAAGAAGAGAACATCTCCCGGGAGCAGTGCGACCGGTGGGCGCTGGAAAGCCACCGGAAGGCCTGTGCCGCCGTCGAGGCGGGCAAGTTCTCCGAGGAGATTCTGCCCCTTTCGGTGCCCCAGCCAAAGGGCCCGCCGGTGGTCGTCGACAAAGACGAGGGCCCCCGGGCCGACACCTCGCTTGAAAAACTGGCCCGTCTCAAGCCGGTGCTCGGCGGGGTTTGCACCGCCGGCAATTCATCGTCGGAAAACGACGGCGCCGCTGCCGTGGTCGTCATGTCTGCGGAAAAGGCTGAGACTCTGGGGCTGAAGCCGCTGGCCCGGCTGGTGTCGATCGCCAATGCCGGGGCCGATCCGAGAAAAGCGTACGAAACCGTTCCCAAGGCCGTTGAAAAAGCCCTTGAAAAGGCCGGACTCACCCTCGACCGGATGGACCTGATCGAGATCCAGGAGGCGTTCGCCGCCCAGGTGCTGGCCGACCTGAAACAGATGGGGCTGCCGGAAAGCAAATACGGGAACGTGAACGTCAACGGTTCGGGAATATCCCTGGGCCATCCCATCGCCTGCACCGGGACCCGCGTGCTGGTGACACTGGTCAACGAGATGCAGCGAAGGGGCGCCCGATACGGCCTGGAATGCATCTGCGGCGGCGGCGGATTGGGGATTGCCGCCGTATTCGAGTGCTGCGGATAGCGGCGAACTTTCCGCCCGCCGGGTTCGCCCGGCACCGGAAGCGGTAGCATCCGGCAAGGAGGACGAGCATGGTTTTCGACCTGGATAAGTCCCAGAAACAGATTCAAAAAGCCGTAGCCGACTTCGTCAAGGGCGAATTCAAAAAGGAGGTCGTCCATGACCTTGTGGCCCGTCGTTCGTTTCCGGAAGCGATCTGGCGCAAGGCCTGCGACCTGGGATTTATCGGCATCCATTTTCCGGAGGAATACGCCGGTCAAGGGCTCGGCGCGCTGGAAAATGTCCTCATCGCCGAAGCGCTTTGCAAAGGGGATGCGTCGGTGGGGATGGCCCTGTCCTTTGCCTCGGCCGGGGCTGAAATCATGTTGAACTTCGGCAGCGACGCCCAAAAAACGGCTTGGCTGCCGAAGGTGGCAGAAGGCGGCGCCCTTGCCTGCGCCGCGGTGGCCGAACCCGGCTTTACCGCCGCCAAAGAGCCGTGCCGGGCCACGGCGGTCAAAGACGGCGATGTTTGGGTCATCAACGGGGTCAAGACCTTCGCCGTCAATGCCGGCCCCTTTGCCGGGGTTTACCTGGTGCTGTGCCGGACCGACGAAAACACCGACAAGCCGGGCAGGGGCCTTAGCGTGATTCTGGTCGAACCCGACCGTGAAGGTGTTTCCGTGTCCGATGTCGGCCACAAACTCGGCGGCGGCCTGATGGACGTCGGCGAACTCAGGCTCGATGGGGTGCGGGTCCCGCTGGAGAATCTGGTCGGAAAGCAAGGCCAGGGAACCCGACTGCTGGCCGCGCATCGGTGCGAGTCCCAGTTGGTCGGTGCCGCCGTGTCTCTCGGCATTGCCCAAGGCGCCTACGAACGGAGCCTCGAGCATACGCGGCAGCGGGTGCAGTTTGGAAAAAAACTTGTCGAATTTCAAGTCACCCGCCACAAGCTCGCGGAAATGGCAATGGGGATCGAGTCGTCCCGGCTGATGACCTATCGGGCGGCCTGCCAATCCGAAGGCGGCAGTTTAGACGAACGGGCATGCGCCATGGCCAGGCTTCAGACCGGCCGCATGGCCGTGGCCGTCTGCGACGAGGCCATTCAGCTCTTCGGCGGATACGGATACATCCAGGAGTACGACGTCGAACGGTATTTCCGCGAAGCCAAAACGGCGGAAATGCTTTTCGGGGCCCGAAAATCGCCCATGGAAACCCTTTCAAACGCCCTGTTGAAACGCCGAGCGGCATAGGCCGCCGGATTTCCCGCCCAGGCGGGATTTCAGGTTCAAGGTTTCAAATTCAAGATTCATCGGCGCGGGACGATGGGCTTCCCCGGCGGTTTTCAACCGCCAATCTTCCGGGTTATTTTTTTACGAGGGACGCAACTTCCATGAATAAAAAGTTTATGACGGCCGCTGAAGCGGTCGAGCGGTTCATCGCCGATGGCGACCAGATCGCCATCGGCGGGTTTACCGTCACCCGCAATCCCATGGCCCTCATCCGGGAGATTCTGCGGCAGCGCAAGAAGGAGCTTTACCTGGTCGTCCACTCCCAGGGACAGGGGATGGAACTGTTGATCGGGGCGGGCTGCGTCCGGCGGGTCGAGCTTGCCTACGGCGGGGTGGCGCGCTTTGCCCCCACCGGGATCCGGTTTCGAAAAGCGGTCATGGAAAAGCAGATCGAGGTGGAGGACTACACAAACCTGCACATGACACTCCGGTTCATGGCCGGGGCGATGTCGATGCCCTTTGTGGCGACCCGGTCCGGGCTGGAGTCCGATGTCGTCAGACTCTCGGGATTTTCCAAGGAAAGCCGGGGCAAGGGCCGCGTTCCCCGAGACAAGCTCAAGGTGATCGACCATCCCCTGGAGCCGGAGCAGGGAAAGGTCGTCGTGCTGCCGCCGCTCAATCCGGATGTGACCCTGATTCACGCACAGGTCGTCGGCGAGGACGGCACCGTGCGCATCCAGGGGCTCACGTTTGCCGATGTCGAACAGGCCAAGGCGGCACGGAAGGTGATCGTTTCCTGCGAGAAAATCGTCCCCACCGAGGAGATCCGGCGCGATCCGGACCGCAACTGCCTGCCCCACTTCCTGGTGGACGCCGTCGTCCACGCGCCTTACGGTGCCCACCCCACCGCCTGCCACATGGTTTACGACTATGACCCGGACCATCTCAACATGTTCAAACGGATCGCGCCCGACGACGATACCTTCAGGCAGTACCTGGATGAATGGGTCTATCCGTTGGAAACCCAGGAGGCCTACCTGGACAAGGTCGGAGAAAAGCAGATCGAGAAGATCAAGGCGGATCCCGATCTCGGCTACGCCCCGGGGCTGGATCGGCGATAGGAGGCCAGACATGAAAATCGACTACACTGCCAATGAAATGATGGCCCTTTGCGCGGGCCGGCTGGTAAACAACGGAGACATCCTTTTCGCCGGGACGGGGCTGAGTATGCTGGCGGCGACCGTGGCCAAGCGGATCCACGCCCACGAGGCAGTGGTCTTTTTCGAAACCGGCGGCATCGATCCTTCCCTGATCGAACTTCCCCTGGCCGTGGGAGATCCCCGGGTCATGGTCGGGACCTCGGTCAACTCGGGACTGGCCGACGCGTTGAGCCTCCTCGCCCATCCCAAGCTGCACACGGTGGCCTTTCTGGGGGCCGCCCAGATCGATCCCTACGGCAACCTCAACTCGACGCTCTTGGGATCCTATGAAAAGCCGCTTCAGCGCTTTCCCGGTTCGGGCGGGGCATGCGACGCGGCCAGCATGGCTTCCGGAACGATCATTTTCATGCAGCACCAGCGCCGGCGGTTCGTGGAGAAGCTGGACTACTTTACCAGCCCCGGCTGGTTGACCGGCGGAGATTCCCGACAGGAAGCCGGCTTTCAGCGGGGAGGACCCATCGCGGTCGTCACGAATCTCGGACTGCTCAAATTCGACAACCGCACCAGGCGGATGGTTCTGTCCGAATTTTACCCCTTCACGACCCCGGATGAGATCGCCGAAAATACCGGGTTCGACATCGAATTGGCCCGGGCGGTCCAGTGCAGCCCACCGACAAAAGAGGAGCTCACGACCCTGCGGGAGCAGATCGACCCGCAGCGACTGATTCTCGGGCCCCTGAAAACGGCCGCCGGTGCGGATTCGGGGCGGCGAAAAAGATAGCCGGCAAAGCCTCATAAATGGAGAACGCAATGAAACATGAGCCGATGATTACCCCTTTCGGGGGAGTGTGGCCCACTGTAGGCGCCGACGTCTGGATCGATCCGTTCGTCCGGCTGATCGGCAACGTGCAGATCGGCCCCGGAGCGAGCATATGGCCGGGGTCTGTGCTGCGGGCGGATGAATCCGAGATTGTCATCGGCGCCCGATCCGCGGTGCTCGACATGTGCATGATCGAATCTCCGGAGGGGTCGCCGGTCATCGTTGCCGACGATGTGCTGATCAGCCACAATGCCTGTCTTCACGGGGCGGAAGTGGAATCCGGCGCCCTGGTCGGCATCGGCGCAATCGTGCTCGATGGGGCCGTGATCGGCGCCGGGGCCCTTGTCGGCGCCGGTGCGGTGGTGACCCCGAAAACGAAGATTCCGCCGGGAATGCTGGCCTTGGGGCAGCCCGCCAAACCCATCCGGCCGCTGAAATCGGCCGAGGCGGACAATGTCAGGCGTCAGTTGAAGGCCCTGGCGGAAAAGGCGGCGCTGTACCGGGCCGTTTCATCCTCCCGGGCTTACTAACTGCACGATGGCGTATTTTCGGTGACGTCTTTCAGATCAAAAAAATTCACCGCCGAGACACAGAGAACGCAGAGAAAACCTTCACGATCTTCTCTGGGCATCCTCCGCGGTCTCGGCGCCTCGGCGGTGAACTCATCGTCACCATAATTACGCCCACATGTGCTAAGGGGCGGCAGAATCGATGCGCAGAAAAGCGTTGCCCCTGGGAAAATCATGTCTGGAAAAGCGGGTTTGTGGTAGTGTTTCCGATGGTCGTCTGCAGGTGGAGCACGGGTGAATAGAGGCCGCGGCGGTGGCCGGGCCTGAAACCAAGATGGAGGGGGCGGACATTGAACCAACCAAGTCAAAAGCTCGAGTATGAAGAAAAAAAGGAATTGAGCATCCTGGAGTGGCTGCTGGAGCAAAAAAAGTCGATCTGGCGCTATCCGTTGGAGTTGACCATCTGCGTGCTGGCCATCACGTTGAGCGTCTATCACCTGTTCGTGGCCTATGCCGGCTCGCTCGAGGCCCACGCCTTTCGCTCTACGCACCTTTCCTTTATCATGGTGCTATGCTTCCTGATGCGGCCCCTGGGGCGAAAAAAATGGACCGACCCCAAAAACGGATGGTTCGCCGTCGATCTTCTGTTCGCAGGACTGACCGTGGCGATCCAGATCTATACGCTGTACGATCTGGATGCATTCATTTTCCGACGGGGGGATCTGACCAACATGGACATCTATGCCGGCACCGCCTACCTGCTGCTGCTGCTGGAGGCCACCCGCCGCACCGTCGGAAAGGCGATGGTCATCATCGCCGGGTTTTTTCTGGTGCAGACCGCCTTCTCGAACCATTTCTTCAGCATATTCTACGGACCGCCCAGTTCCTGGTTCACCATGATCGACTATCTGTTCATGCGTGAAAACGGCATTTTCAGCATCCCGTTGATGGTCATGGCCACCTACATATTCTTGTTTATCCTGTTCGGGGCGATCCTTGTCCGCTCCGGCGCCGGCCGATTTTTCATCAATGTGGCCATGGCCCTGACCGGCAGCCGATTGGGAGGACCGGCCAAGGCATCGATCGTCAGCTCCTGTCTGATGGCCTCGGTTTCCGGCTCGGCGGTGGCCAACGTGGTCACCACCGGCAGCTTTACCATCCCCCTCATGAAGCGGGTCGGTTACCGCCCCTATTTTGCCGGCGCGGTGGAGGCCTGCGCCTCTTCCGGCGGCCAGATCATGCCCCCCGTGATGGGCGCGGCCGCCTTCGTGATCGCCGAATTTCTCAACGTCCCCTACCTGCAGGTGGCGGTTGCCGGCCTCTTTCCAGCCCTGATCTATTTCTTCTCCATTTACGTAATGGTCCACTTCGAGGCCCGAAGACGCGAACTGGGCACCGTGAGCAAGGAAGAGCTTCCGAATCTGAAGGAGGAGGTCAAGCGCGGCGGCCACTTGTTTTTGTCGATCGTGGTCATTGTCGTCCTCATGGTCATCGGCTACACGCCGATGTTCGCCGCTTTCTGGGCGATCATCTCGATTCTGGTGCTCAGCTTACTTCGCAAGGAAACCCGGATGAGCCCAAAGGAAATGTTCAGCGCCCTGGAGGAAGGCGCCCGTCTGGCGGTGCCGGTATCGTTGGCATGCGCCGCTGCCGGCGTCATCATCGGGTGCGTCTTTGTTTCGGGGCTGGGGCTGAAATTTACCAACGCCATCGTCATGATTGCCGGGGGCAACCTGTGGATCGCCCTGATTCTGGCCATGTTTGCCTCGCTTATCCTCGGCATGGGCCTGACCACCACCGCGGTCTACATCACCCTGGCCGCCCTGGTGATTCCGGCCCTGGTGAAAATGGGGGTCCCCCCCATTGCCGGCCATATGTTCGCCTTCTACTTCGGTCTGGTGTCGGCCATTACCCCGCCGGTGGCCCTGGCCTCCTTTGCCGCGGCCGGCATCGCCCAGTCCAACCCGATGCAGACCGGCTTTCACTCCTTCCGGCTCGGCATCGCCAAATACATCCTGCCGTTTGTGTTCGTGTTCGCCCCGGGCATGGTCTTTGTGGGGACCCCGATGGAGATCGTGCTCGGCATCATCGGCGGCTTTGCCGGGATTTTTGCGATCACGATCACCACCGAGGGGTGGTTTCTTTGTGAAGTGGGCTGGGGGACGAGGATCATCATGGCTGTCTGCGCCCTACTGTTTTTTGTCCCGGAAATGCAGTTGAGCCTGGCCGGAAAAACCTTTACACTTCCTTACCTGGTCACCCATCTGATGGGCTGGCTCATTCTGGGCGTGACGTATTTGGTCTGGCGACGGCTGAACGCCGTCGCCCTCGCCAAGGAGAGGGGTATCTGATGGATATCAAACGCATCGTCGAATGGATTGCCCTGCTTGCCACTGCAGGCTTGATGGTTTTGCTCAAAGTCCTGCACCTGGGGGTCATCCATTACAACTGGTTTCTCATTATCCTTCTGTCCTGGTCATTGATGTTGGTCATCGTTTTCCGTTCCCTTTACGGGGGAAACAAGATCGGCGGAAAAAAGGAGGAAACCGCCTAATCTGCAAAAAATCCTCTGCGGTGACCATGCAGTCAATGCTCGGGCGAAGGGAAGACGACCTCGTACGGGTCGAAATGTTCCGGGTCGAAGTCGCCGATTATTTCCAGGATCTCCTCGTACCGATCGTTTTTCGGATCCTGAAGAATCCCAAGAAGATTCTCGTATCCAGCAGGGCCGCCCACATCCTCAGGCGGGCAGGCCCGCGACCCTTCCAGACAGACAGGATAGGTTGTTTCCGGTTCGACGGCAAGGGTCTCTTCGAGCCGGATCCGATGCGTCCAGTTGTCTCCGTAGTCATATACATATCGGCACTGCGGCGTCTCCGGGCGGATGAAGTCGGCGATCCCGTACTGCCAACCCGGCTGCACGTTGTCCTCCCAGCCATCGTCTTCCAGGGGTCGGCCGATGAACACTTTTTGACCGGTTCTGGGATCCATGACTTCGAACCGGTGCAGGTGGGCATCCTCCCAGCCCATGGCGGCCTGGATGGCGGCGTGAAGATCCCGGAAAGTGGCGCCGACCGGAATCAGTATCCGGCGCCATACGGGCGGATCGATGTCCTCCAGCTCGATCCGCAGCCGGTAAACCCCTTCGGAGAAAGCGCTGCCGTCGATATCTTCATCGTACAACTCTCGGTCCAGCATGTCCCATATTTTTTCAGGCTTCCTGCCCTTGGCTTTTTTCAGCAGACGACGATATCCCTCCTGATCGAATTCCCCCCCGGCTTTCAACACATCTAACATAAAATGAATGA
>Ga0272443_10000576_pt1 | contig 65463 bp, 58 predicted proteins | sample SSMAcet12_FD_193581 | JGI IMG/M metagenome (GOLD analysis project Ga0272443, IMG submission 193581) | Marine sediment archaeal communities from Little Sippewissett salt marsh, Falmouth, MA, United States - SSM-Acet-12 | ecosystem: Environmental > Aquatic > Marine > Wetlands > Sediment ...
GACCGGAGCACGCTGGTCATCGGGCAGGGCGTCGTTCCCTGCAACCCCGTTCAGGACTACGAGTGCGTGATCGCCGAAGGCATGGCGCTGCCGGAGAATGGCGACGGCTCCGACCGCCAGGCCGTCCTCGGCCGGGCCCTGGCGCGCAAGCTTGGAGTGACCACGGGCGATCGAATCAGCATCGCCACCGGGACGGTATCCGGGGCATTCAACGCTGCCAGCGTCGATGTCGCCGGCGAGATGGTCTACAGCATCGAAGAGGTCGAGAAGCAGCTTGCCGTCTTCCCAATCTCGTTCGTCCAGCGGCTGCTGAAGACGGACGGCGTCGAGCGCATTCTGATCCGTCTGATCAATCTCGATGACGCCGACGCCGTGGCCGCCTCTCTGTCGGAGAAGCTGAAGGCTGAGGGCATTCCGCTTGTGACGCGCACCTGGGAGACACTCAATCCGAGCTTCGAATCCCTGCAATCGTTCTACGCCGGCTTCTCCGGCCTGGCCGGGATCGCGGTCTTCGTCCTGGTCTTCTTCAGTGTGCTGGAAGTGCTGACGATTGCCTTCCTCGAACGCACGCGCGAGGTGGGAACGCTTCGCGCCCTCGGAACGCTTCCGTCGACGGTCTTCCGAACGTTCTTGGCGGAAGGCGTCTGGCTGGGGCTGATCGGTGGGCTATCGGGCGTCGGCGTGGGCGTCGGCGTGGCACTGATCTTCAACGTCGTCGGCTTCGCCTGGACGCCGCCGGGAGCGGCGATTCCTCAAGCAATCCGGCTGCACCTCGGTCTGTCGACCCTCTTGATTCCGTTCTTCACCGCACTGGGTGCGACCTTGGTCAGCGCGATCTACCCATCCAGAAAGAGCGCACGCACGCGAATCGTTGATGCCCTCCGGAGTGTATGAGCAGCGTGAACCGGGAGAAATGAAAGGACACCCATGAACATGATGAAGATGGCAACCGTCCTGCTCCTTAGCGTGCTGGCGCTCTCGCTGGGCGCGCTCGCGCAGGAGGTTATCAGCGACGAAGAGCTGCTCGCAGCCTTCGACGAGGTCCGTTTCTTCGATGCCGACGTGACGTCGCTTCGAACGCGGATCATCTCTGAGACGGCGGATGAGACACGAGAAGCTGAGGTGCGGCTTCTGTTTGGCGAGCTGAACGGCGCCGACGCCAGCCGGATCGAGTTTCTGTCCCCAGAGGATCTGGCTGGGAAGATCTACATTGCGACGGCCGACGGAACGTACTTCTTCGGTCCCGATCTTGACGAGCCCCTCAAGGTTGGCGGCAACACGGCCGTGTTCGGTGACTCCGCCGTCGCGCAGACCGCCGGCATCCGCTTTCTGACCGACTACACGATTGCGGAGCGCCGAACGGTGGTTGGGGAGGATGGTGTCGAGACGCTTGAAGTCGATCTGGTCGCCGTCGACTTCACCGTGGCCTTCCAGGCAGCAACCGTGAAGGCCGACCCGGAGACGCTCCAACCGATCTCGGTCGTTCTCTACGCCGTCAGCGGTCTCGCCTTCTACGAAGTCTTCTACGAGGAGTACGTGACTCGCGGCGAGGACGACGTCTACGTTAGCGTTCAGCGCATCGAGAACCGGATCCTCATCGACCGCCTGACCGTCTCCGAGATCCTCGAAATCGGAACCGAAGAGATCGATCCGGCCCTCTTCGATACAACGCAGTTGGGCGTCTAGGACGCGTCGGACCCCAGCCACAGCCGTAGGCCGTGGAGGGTGAGGTAGGGGACGTACTCGTCGATCGCGTCGAGTTCGCGGGCGAAGAGCTCGCCCTTTCCTCCGGTGGCGATGACGCGGCCGATGCCCGGGACCTCTTTTCGAAATCGTCCGATCAGCCCGTCGACGAGGTCGAGGAAGCCGAGGACGATCCCCGCCTGAAGATTCTCGGTCGTCGTCTTGCCGAGAGCCGACTGGGGAACGTCGAGCGGGATCGAATGGAGCTGCGCGGCGCGTTCGGTCAGCGCGTGAGCGGCGAGCTGCATCTCGGGAGCGATTGCCCCGCCTAGGAAGGCGCCGTCCTTCCCCACGAGGTCGAAGTTGGTCGCCGTGCCGAAGTCGATCACAAGACAGGGGCCGCCGAAGAGGGAGTAGGCGGCGATCGTGTTGGCGATCCGGTCGGCCCCCACCGCGTGGGGCTCCTTGACGTCAAGGCGTATGCCGCAGTTCGCCGGCGTGAGGAAGCGTGGCTCGATCCCGAAGATCTTCGAGAGGCCTCCGTGGAGCGAGCGATAGAGCGAAGGGACGACCGAGGCGATCGCGATGCCGTCGACCTCGACGGTAGAGTGCTGCCGTTCCCGTACGAGTCCGCGGACGAGAATCGCCAGCTCGTCGCACGTCCGATTTCGGTCGGTTGTCAGCCGCCAGTGCTCGACGAGCTGCTCTTCGTCGCACAGACCGAGGACGGTCTGGGTGTTGCCCACGTCTCCGACGAGAATCATCCGATGAGTGCCTCCCCCGGCGGTAGAACCACGTTGTCTATCAGTCTCGCTCTCCCGACACGTGCGGCGAGCGAGACGATGGCCTTGCCGCCGATCGTTTCCAGCTCTTCCAGTGTATCGATGTCGGCGAGGCTGACATAGACGGGTTCGACGAGCAGCTCCGCAGCGATGAGCGTCTGCATTGCCTCTCGGATCATTCCCGTGTCCCGCTGGCCGTCCGCATAAAGCGTCTCAGCAAGAAGCAGGGATCGGTGAAGGACGGTTGCTGCGGCCCGTTCCTCCGACGTGAGGTACGCGTTTCGGCTGCTCATCGCAAGTCCGTCGGCTTCGCGCACCGTCGGCGCGATGACGAGATCGACGTCGAATCCGAGATCGACGATCAGGCGGCGAATGACCAACGCCTGCTGTGCGTCTTTCTGTCCGAAGACCGCGATCTGTGGTCGGACGATGTTGAACAGCTTGGCGACGATGGTCGCTACGCCGCGGAAGTGGGTCGGCCGGGACGCGCCTTCGAGTCGCTGCGTGAGTTCCTCGATGTCGACCCAGGTATCGAACCCTTCCGGATACATCTCCTCGGCTGTCGGATGGAAGATCAGATCCACGCCCTCGGCATCGAGCAACGCGGAATCCCGATCGAGATCTCGAGGGTACGCAGCCAGGTCCTCCGACGGCGCAAACTGCGACGGGTTGACGAAGATGCTGGCGACGACCGAAGCGGATCGTGCTCGCGCCTCACGCACGAGAGACAGGTGCCCTTCGTGGAGGTAGCCCATCGTCGGGACGAATCCGACCGGCTCGGCCAGGCGCTCGCGGAGCTGGCGGAACTCGTCGATCGTCCTCGCCGTTCTCATCGTCAGCCTTCGGACTCGTCGTCCAAGGTCTCCTCAAGCGCTCGGATGACGTCTTCTGAAACCGAGACAGACTCCTTCGCTGTTGGGAAGTCTCCGGCCTTCACGGCGTCCGCGTAGTCCTTCAGCGCAACGGCCGCCTCGTCGGCGAGCTTGGCGAACTGGCGCGCGTGCTTTGGGACGAAGTTGGAGAACCATCCCAGCGTATCGGCAATCACCTGGATCTCGGCGTCGCAATGCGGGCCCGCACCAATTCCAACCGTCGGAATCGTCAGGCGTTCGGTGATGAGCTTCGAGAGTTCGGTCGGAACGCACTCGAGCACGACGGCGAAGGCGCCCACCTTCTGCAGTGCGAGCGCGTCCTCGAGGAGTTCGCGTGCACGCGTGACGTCCTTTCCCTGAGCCTTGAACCCGCCGAGCTGATGGATCGATTGCGGCGTCAGGCCGAGGTGCCCCACCACGGGGATTCCCGCCTCCGTCAGACGGGCGACCGTGGCGGCGACCGCTTGTCCCCCTTCGAGCTTGACCGCCTGAGCGCCGCCTTCCTGGAGGCAACGTCCGGCGCTCTCGAGCGCCTGTTCGGCAGACTTGTGGTAGGTCATGAACGGGAGATCAGCGACGATCAGGGCCTTCGAGCTGCCACGAACGACGGCCCGCGTGTGATGGATGATGTCATCGAGGGTGACCGGGATCGTGCTGTCATAGCCGAGCACGACCATCCCCAGGCTGTCGCCGACAAGAATGAGCGGGATCCCGGCCTCGTCGACGAGACGTGCCGTCACCACGTCGTAGGCGGTGATGGCGGCGAATCGCTCACCCTTTTCCTTGTACTTCCGGATGTCCGCAATGGTGACGCGCATCACACTCACCTTCCCTCAAGGTACTCCTGCAGCCGCTTCTCGGCCGTCTCACTTAACGTGCCCTTGGCTCGAGCGATCGGGATCGTCCTCCGCGCCAGCTCGACATACAAGGCCGCCGTCTTCGGGTCGTGTTCCGAGAGGGCCGCGATGTTCCTGTTGATCGTTCCCACGTCGCCGCGCGAGACCGGCCCCGTGAGCGCGCTCGGAAGCCCGATCGCATCCAGGTTCTCGATCGTCCCGCGGACGAGAGGAAGGAGGGCCTTCAGCCCCTCTTCCTTGGTAAATCCGATCTCCGCCCAGAGCCCGGCCGCGGCGTCGAGCAGCGTGACCAAGTAGTTGCAGGCGAGAACGGCGCTCGCGTGATAGAGCGCCTTGTCGCCGTGAAGGAGGAACGGCCGCCCACCGAGCGCCCACGCCATCTGGGCGAGAGCCTCTTCGAGCGTGGGATCGGACGCTTCGATCGCCACCGCCGAGCCGGGGAGATTTCGCATCGCCTGCTCGAGGCTCGCCAGGGTCTGGAGCGGGTGGAAGGCGCCGACCTCCGCCCCCTGCTGTCGTGCCGTCTCGAGGAGGTCGAGGGAGGCGGCGCCGGAACAGTGGACGGCGGTCTTTCCCGGGCGCCACGCGAGATCGTCGGCGAGCGGACGGATCGCGTCGTCCGGAACCGTCAGAAAGATGACGTCGGCCGCGTCGACGACCGCCTGCGCGCTCTCCGCGGCGCGCGCGCCGCGGACACTCTCGACGGTGCGGCCGAGCCGCTCGGCGTTCCGGCCGAAGATGGAGACGACCGGGTACCCCGCGCTCGCGAGGCTGCGCGCGAGGGCCGTCCCGACGGTTCCGGGTCCGACGAATCCGAGGCAAAGCGTCTCCGAAGGCATGGTCTCGTCCCTAGCGCGCGTCGAGGAGGTCGCGGACGCGATTGAGGATCCTCTCGGCCAACTCACGCTTCGAGAGTCGCGGCAGTTCCTCGATCTCTCCCGAGGTCGAGAGAAGGGTCGCTGCGTTCGTCTCTGCGCCGAACGGCGATTCCTCGGCGCCGACCGCGTTGGCAACGACGAGGTCGAGCCCCTTCGCGTCGAGCTTCTTCAAGGCGTTGTCGACGAGGTTCTCCGTCTCGGCGGCGAAACCGACCCGGACCGGGACGTCGCGGACCGTATCGAGTATGTCGGCCGTTCGTTGGAGCTTCAGATCGAGCGTGCCGTCGCCCTTCTTCAGCTTCTCCGCAGCCGGCGCAGCCGGCGCATAGTCCGCGACGGCCGCGGACATGATCAGTGCCTCCGCGTCACCACAAGCGGCGCGGACGGCTTCGAGCATTTCGGATGCCGATTCGACATTGACGATGTCGACGCCCGAAGGCTTCGCAAGTTGTGTTGGACCGGCGACGAGCGTGACCTCGGCTCCTCGATCGCGCGCGGCTTCGGCCAAAGCGAACCCCATCTTCCCGCTCGATCGATTGCCGAGAAAGCGCACCGGGTCGATCGGCTCGCGGGTGCCGCCGGCACTGACAACGATCCGTTGTCCCGTGAGATCTCCGCTTCGACCGAGAATTCGGAGTGCCTCTCCGAGGATCTCCTCGACCGGCGCGAACCGCCCGGCGCCGTGCCCGCCGGAGGCGAGGCGTCCAACTGCCGGTCCAACGAAGTCAACTCCTCGCTCTCGCAACGTCTTCACGTTTGCTTGCGTCGCCGGGTTCTCCCACATCGCCGCGTGCATCGCCGGAGCGATCAGAACGGGGGCGCGGGTCGCGAGGACGGTGCAGGTGAGGAGGTCGTCGGCGATGCCGTTCGCGATCTTGGCGATCACGTTCGCCGTCGCCGGCGCGATCAGGAGCAGACCCGCCATCTCGGCGAGGGAGACATGTTCAATCGAGTGCGGGTTCGTCAGTTCGAACATGTCCGGTGACACCGCATGTCCGGTGATCGCGCGGAAACTGGCCAGTCCGACGAGCTTCGTCGCACTCTCCGTCATCACCGTGTGCACGGCGACGCCGGCCTGCGTCAGCCTGCTCGCCAGATCGACCGCCTTGTACGCAGCGATCGAGCCGGTGACACCGAGAACCACGTGTCTCTCGAGCATTTCTCTCCCCTTACGATGCGCGCGGATTGTACAAGGGAAGCGAAGAAATGCAACACACGCACCCTGTTGATCCGCCTCACGCGGGCTTCCTCCGTCCGCGGGGAGACATCCTTCGTCAGGCACGCTTCGTGAATTGGACCGAGAAGTCTCATGGTTGTAGGATGGCACGCAAGAATATCCATGTCCATATGAGACGATAGGAGTGAGGGAAACGAAGAACTGGCGAGGCCGAGCTGCGCGGGAGGCCGCCACGATACTCGTGTGCACGGCTGCACACTAATCATGGTTCGAGGTACAGACCGCCGGCAATCGGAGCGCGAGAATTTACTTCGAGAGGCAGCCTCGCGGTCGCGACCGGATAAAGCGGTGGTGGCTGTTCAGCATCGAACACGGGAACGACGTAGCTTAACCAGACGTCCTCGCGACGGCTGATTGCAGGTTCGGTGGCGCGAAGCCGGTCGGGATCTATGGATCCCTCTCGCGTCGAGAAGTCTGCGGCGACGACCTCCACGAACTAGACACACCTTACGGAAATCCGATGAGGCGTGCTTAGTCTGTTAAGAGACAGACCCCAGCCGAGAGCTGGAGTCTGCTGGATTCCGAGTCATTGAGTGTCCTGGTCACTACTCATTGATCACTGCTTGACGAGCGCTGCTTGTCTGCCGCTGGCTACTGGCCGGTTTGGGTGTTGCCAGTAGCTTGTGAGAACGCCCGCAGCAAAGCGGGCGTTCTCTTCGCAGCTCAGGCCTAGCCTCTAATGGCGGCCTGAGCTGCTGACAACCTCGCAATAGGGACGCGGTAGGGGCTGCAGCTGACGTAGTCGAGGCCGACGTTGTGACAGAATCCGATCGACGAGGGCTCGCCGCCGTGCTCGCCGCAGATCCCGAGTTTCAGATCTTTGCGCGTCTTCCGGCCGCCCGTGCAGGCGAGTTCGACGAGCTTGCCAACGCCCGCTTGATCGAGCATCTGGAACGGATCCTTCTCGTAGATCCCCAGTGCGACGTAGTCCTTGAGGAACTTGCCGGCATCGTCGCGCGAGAAGCCGCAACCCATCTGGGTGAGATCGTTCGTTCCGAACGAGAAGAACTCGGCCTCCTTGGCGATCTCGTCGGCGGTCACGGCGGCGCGCGGCACCTCGATCATCGTTCCGATCAGCACGTTCAGCTTGACGCCCTTCTTCTGTTCGACGTCGGCGATCGTGCGTTCGACGATTGCTTTCTGGTTCGCCAGCTCCTTCACGTGTCCGACGAGTGGAATCATGATCTCGGGCTTCGATCCTTTGACGGCGACGGCGGCCTCGCAGATCGCCCGCGTCTGCATTTCTGTGACGTCCGGGTAGGTGATCCCGAGTCGGCAGCCGCGATGACCGAGCATCGGATTGAACTCGTGCAGCGCCTCGACGAGGCGTTTGATCTCGATCGGCTTGACGCCCATCGTCTCGGCCATCTCCTTCTGGCCATCGGCGTCCTGTGGCAGGAATTCGTGGAGCGGCGGATCGAGCAGCCGCACGGTGCACGGCCGGCCCTTGAGCGCCTTGAAGATCCCAACGAAGTCCTTGCGCTGCAGCGGAAGGAGCTCCCGCAGCGCCTGCTTGTACTGCTTGATCGCGTCGACGGCCTTCTTGTCCTTGCTGACGGCCTTTTGCAGTGCGGTCAGATCCTCAACCCCGTGGTCCTCGCGCAGATCCTTCACCGTCTCCGCGACGAGGATCAGCCTGCGGAACGAGACGATCCGATGGCCCTCGAAGAACATGTGCTCGGTCCGGCAGAGGCCGATCCCCTCGGCGCCGAACTTCACCGCGACGGCGGCATCGTGCGGGGTGTCGGCATTCGTGCGGACGCCGAGCTTTCGGTACTTGTCGGCGAGCTTCATGATCGTGCCGAATGGACCGGTCAGGCTCGGGTCAACGGTTTCGATTTGGCCCTTGTAGACGGCGCCGATCGATCCGTTGAGCGAGATCCAGTCTCCCTCCTTGATCGTCACGCCGCTGCATGTGAAGCGCTTCGTTGCGTAGTTGATGTTGACGTCTCCAACACCGGCGACGCAGCATCGTCCCATGCCCCGGGCAACGACGGCGGCGTGCGAGGTCATGCCGCCGCGCGAGGTCAGAATCCCGGCTGCGGCGTCCATGCCACCGATGTCTTCGGGGCTTGTCTCGGTGCGGCAGAGGATGACGCGCTTGCCCTTGGCGGCCCACGCCTCGGCATCTTCGGCGGTAAACACGACCTGGCCTGTGGCGGCGCCCGGCGAGGCGGGAAGCCCGACGGCGATTTGCTGCGCCTTGTCCTCGGATGCCTTGACGAACACGGGGTGCAGCAGCTGATCGAGGGAGGCGGGATCCACGCTAAGGACCGCCTGCTTCTCGGTGATCAGCTTCTCCTTGGCGAGGTCGGTCGCGATTCGAACGGCCGCCTTGGCCGTGCGCTTCCCGTTTCGCGTTTGGAGGATGTAGAGCTTGCCGTTCTCGATCGTGAACTCGAGGTCCTGCATGTCCTTGTAGTGCTTCTCAAGCCGCACGCGGATCCGATCGAGCTCCTTGAATGCCTTGGGCATGACCTCCTCGAGCGACGGGAACTTCGCCTTCCTGTCCTTCTCGGAGACGCCTTGGGACTTCGCCCACGCCCGTGATCCTTTGAGCGTGATCTCCTGCGGTGTGCGGATACCGGCCACGACGTCCTCGCCCTGGGCGTTCACGAGATACTCGCCGTAGAAGTACTTGTTGTCACCGGTGGACGGATCGCGGGTGAACGCGACGCCGGTGGCGGAGTTCGCGCCGCTGTTGCCGAAGACCATCGTCTGCACGTTGACCGCAGTGCCGAGCAAGCCGCGAATGTCATTCAGCTCGCGGTACTTCGCCGCCCGCGAGGTGTTCCATGAGCGAAAGACGGCGTCGATCCCCGCCATCAGCTGTTCCATCGGGTTCGTCGGGAACGGCTTGCTTGTCGCCTTCTTGTACACCTTCTTGTATCGCTCGATCAGTTCGGCCAAATCCTTGACGGTCAGATCAGTGTCAAGTTTCGTTCTGCGAGACTTCTTGACGGCCTCGAGCTCACGTTCGAACGCGTGGTGATCGACGCCCATCACAACGTCGCCGAACATCTGGATAAATCGGCGATAGGAGTCGAGCACGAAGCGTTCGTTCCCGCTCGTCTCGATGAGCGCCTTGATCGTCGACGGCGTGAGGCCGAGGTTGAGGACCGTGTCCATCATCCCTGGCATCGACACGGCGGCGCCCGATCGAACCGAGAGCAGGAGAGGGTTCGGACCCTTGCCGAATGTCTTGCCCGTGACCTTCTCGAGCCGCTTCAGTGCGGCTTCGATTTCCGGCTTCATCGCGGCGAAGAGCTTCGTCCTTCCAAGCTTGTAGTAGGCGTCGCAGGCCTCGGTCGTGCAGGTGAAGCCCGGGGGCACCGGGAGGCCGAGGCCCGCCATCTCGGCGAGATTGGCGCCCTTGCCTCCGAGCAGCTCCTTCATCCCTCTATCGCCTTCCACTCGCTCCTTGCTGAAGGAGTAGACGTACTTCATTCTTGGTGCACCTCCATGCGATCTGGTCGCATCTCTAGGTCGTTATGCCGTAAACAGCGCGTCGACGAATTCGGGTGCCGAGAACTCGTGGAGATCCTCGGCCGATTCGCCGACGCCGATGTACTGAATCGGAACGTCAAGCCGCTCGCGGATGGCGAGGACCACTCCGCCTTTCGCCGTGCCGTCGAGCTTCGTGAGCACGATCCCGGTGAGGCCGACGGCTTCGTGAAACCGCTCCGCCTGCGGGATGCCATTCTGTCCTGTCGTTGCGTCGAGCACAAGAAGGCGCGCGTCTGCTCCTCGCCCGAGTCGCTTGGTGACCGTTCGCTCGATCTTCTTCAGCTCCTCCATCAGGTTGTGCTTCGTCTGAAGGCGACCGGCCGTGTCGATGAACAATACGCCGCCCGTTCGGATGGCGCGGTCCACTGCGTCGAAAGCGACGGCAGCAGGATCTGCGCCCTGCTGCTGCTTGACGAGGTCGGCGCCGATCCGATCCGCCCAGACGCCGAGCTGCTCGACGGCGGCGGCGCGAAACGTGTCCGCGGCGGCGAACGTGAGCGGCAAATCCGGATCGGCCTCGCGGAAGTGCGCGGCGAGTTTCGCGATCGTCGTCGTCTTCCCGACGCCGTTTACGCCGACGACGAGGATGATCGTCGGCTCGGCGTCATCGCGCAGCCTCAATGGCGTCGCCGCCGCCTCGCCGAACCGGGCGAGGACGATGTCCTTCAGGACTTCGAGCGGCTCACGCGCGTCTCGTCTGACGGCCTCAGCAAGTTTGCCCGCGAGATCGACGGCGAGTTGGCCGCCGACATCGCCGGCGATCAGGATCTCCTCGACGCGCTCAAGGTCCTCGTCAGTCAGCTTGGTCCGACCGCGGAGGATCTGCGAGAGTCCGTCGGTGAGGCCGGATCGGGACTTGGAGAGGCCCGTACGCAGGCGGTCGAGCCAGGCCACTACATCTCCTCCGGGGCGTCCATTCCCAAGATCCCGAGGCTCTCGCGAAGGACGATCCGCAGCCCGTTGAGGAGGGCGAGCCGGGCTTGGGTGAGCGACGGGTCGTCACTGAGGACGCGGTGCTTGTCGTAGTAGGCGTGGAATGCCCTAGAAAGTTGGAGCGCGTAGTCGGCGAGCAGGTGCGGCGCGAACGACACGGCGGCCGTTTCGACGATCATTGGGAATCGATCGAGCATCCTGATCAGGTCGAGTTCCTCGGATTCAACGAGCGGGGAAAGGTCGACGGCCGACCCGCCGATCTCGGCGGTCTCCGCGCGGCGGAAGATCGACGAGATTCGCGTGTGCGCGTACTGAACGTAGGTTGCCGGATTGTCGCGCGACTCACTGCGGGCAAGGTCAAGATCGAAATCGAGGTGCGCCTCGGGCTTCCGCGAGATCATGAACCAGCGAACGATGTCCCCTCCGAGCTCGTCCAACAGGTCACGGAGCGTCACGAATCGCCCGGCTCGCGTCGACATCTTCAACGTCTCACCGCCCTCCTTCAGGCTGACGAACTGGTGCACGGCGTAGGAGAGCCACTCGTCCGGGTATCCGAGAATCCGGAGCGCCGCCTTCACGCAGGTGAGCTCGGCGTGATGATCGGCTCCCTGAACGTTGATGACGCGATCGAAGCCCCGACCCTTCTTGTTGATGTGATAGGCGATGTCGACCATCAGGTAGGTCGGCCGGCCGTCGCTTCGTACGAGGACGGAATCCTTCGCGCCGCCGTGTTCCTCGGCCTTCAACCAGACGGCCCCATCCTCCTCGTAGACGCCGTCGCGTTCGCGCAGTGAGGCGAGCGCGTCATCGACTTCTCCCGAATGGTGAAGGGTCGCTTCGCTGAACCACTCGTCGAATCGGATGCCGAGCTTCCCGAGATCTTCCTTGATGCGAGCGGTCATCCTGGCGACGGCTTCTCGGCGGAACCGATCCCTCGCTTCCGCATCGAATCTGGGGAATCCGTTCCCGATTTCGTCGCAAACGGCTCGGGCAACGTCGATCAGGTACTCACCCTGATACCCATCTTCCGGGATCTCATGAGTCTCGCCGAGAAGCTCTCGGCAACGGACCCAGAGTGACTCCGCCAGTAGGTCGATCTGTCGGCCTTCGTCGTTGAAGTAGTACTCGCGGCTCACGGCGTAGCCGAGGCGTTCGTAGAGGTTGGCGAGGACATCGCCGAGAACGGCCTGGCGTCCGTGACCGACGGTCAGCGGCCCGGTCGGGTTCGAGCTGACAAACTCGATCTGGATTTGGCGGCCTGCGCCTTGGGCGGATCGACCGCAGCGGTCCCCGAGGTTCAAGAGATTCGACAGCGACGACTGGACGGCCGAAGGCTGGAGGAAGAGGTTGACGAACCCCGGACCGGCGACGCTGACCTCGCGGAAAGCCGAACGGTTGTCCTCTTCTTCGATCTGTGCGGCGAGCTTCTCGGCGAGCTCCCGAGGTGACGTCCCTTCGCTCGCGGCGGTCACCAGCGCGATGTTCGAGGAGAAGTCGCCGTGCTCCGGCCGATCGGTCGGCCGCACCTCGATTGCATCGAGGTATGTATCCGTTCGAATGATGGTTCGATAGGCCGATGCAAGGGCGGAGGCAACCAACGCCTCGAGGTAGGTTGGCATGATGGGAAGAGGATACCGGAAAGGCTACTTCTCGACGATGAAACGAATCGCGGTCTTGGCTACTCCGTCGATCTCCAGCTCCATGAAGCCTGGAATGACCTTCAGTGTGGGCGTTCCGTCTTGCTCGATCAGACGCCGTGCGATGGCGATCGCTTTCACCGTCTGGTTGACGGCTCCCGCGCCGATTGCGTGCACTTCGACGACGCCGTCCTGTTCGATCGCACCAGCGATTACACCGGAGACGGAGTTGGGACTTGAACGGGAGGCGACTTTCAGGATCTCCATGCTTCGTCCTCTCGCGGTGCGTCGGGGGAGCACCCGCTCGGTTCTACCGCAAGCCAGTATAGTATCACCGCAGAGGACCGTCAATTGGTTCGCGAGCGGTGAAGTGACCTTCTGCACAGCCGTCTGATGGCAGACGGCGCCAACCGGTGCCTCGCGGTTGTTGATCCGCGGGATCGAATTCGTTCTCTGAGCTTGTGCATTGCGCGGGGGGAATGGTCGATTCCTCCCCTCGGAGCGTTCGACTGCCGTTCGACGCTGATGTGTTCGCTTGACGTTGGCGAGACACGCGAAAGCTTGCACCAGGTCAGGGATTCCGTTATCCTAACCCGTCTGAGTTGCCGCGCGTCTCGCCGCCGAGTGTGACCGCGAAAACGGCGACAACGGGGGGGGTGAGCCATGGAGCGTATCGAACCGACGTTCATCGAAGACGAGATGGAGCAGTCGTACATCAACTATGCGATGAGCGTCATCCGCGGCCGCGCGATTCCCGACGTGCGAGATGGGCTGAAACCTGTTCAGAAGCGGATCTTGTACGGAATGCGCGAGCTCGGCGTCACCTCCGGAAAGGCGCATCGGAAGTCGGCACGCATCGTCGGTGAGGTGATGGGTAAGTTCCACCCGCACGGCGACATGGCCATCTACGACACGATGGTCAACATGGCGCAGCCCTTCTCGTACCGCTACCCGCTCGTCGACGGTCAGGGGAACTTCGGATCGATTGACGGGGATTCGGCGGCGGCGACGCGCTACACCGAGGCCAGGTTGACGCCGATTGCGATGGAGTTTCTCGAGGAGCTCGGCGAAGGAACCGTCGACTGGCGTCCGAACTTCGACGATTCGCTCGAGGAACCGATCGTCCTCCCTGCGAAGGTCCCGAATCTGCTGATGAACGGGGCTTGGGGGATCTCGGTCGGGATGACGACGCAGATCCCGCCGCACCACCTCGGCGAGCTGATCGACGGGACGATCGCCCTGATGGATGATCCGCTCATCTCGGTCAAAGACCTGATGCGCTACATCCCGGGCCCGGATTTCCCGACAGGCGGCCTCGTCATGGGTCGATCCGGGATCGAGGAGATGTACCGGACGGGCCACGGCAAGATGATGATGCGTGGCAAGGCCGAGATTGAGGACGGGCGGATCATCATCACCGAGATCCCGTATCAGGTCCGCAAATCGACGATCGTTGAGTCGATCGCGGCCAAGGTCCAGGGGGGCGAGATCGACGGGATTTCCGATCTGCGCGACGAGTCCGATCGTGAAGGCCTGCGCATCGTCGTCGAGATGAAGCGTTCGGCGACGCCGAACGTCGTTCTGAATCAGCTCTACAAGTTCACGCCTCTCGAGCGGACGTTCGCGGCCGTCTTCCTCGTGATCATCGACGGGAATCCGCGAACGCTCTCGTTGAAGGAGATTCTCAACTGCTTCATCGACTTCCGGCGTGAGGTCGTCCGACGACGGACCGAGCATCGGCTTGAGGCGGCACAGAAGCGGGCCCACATCCTTGAGGGCTACCGGATCGCGCTCGACAATATCGACCGTGTGATCGAGATCATCCGCACGTCGGAAGACACCGAGACGGAGACGCGTCTTCTCCAGACGGAGCTTGCGCTCTCCGATGAGCAGATCGACGCGATCCTCAAGATGCGTCTCTCCCAGCTCCGCACGCTCGAGCGTGAGAAGATCGACGCCGAGTACGAAGAGAAGCTGAAAGCGATCGCGGAGTACGAGCGGATCCTCGGAAGCGAGCTTGTCCTCGACGAGACGATCAAGCGCGAGCTGCGCGAAATCGGGGAGAAGCATGCCGACAGTCGGCGATCGCTGATCACCGACGAAGACGGCGACGTTGATTTCAACGAACTCATCCCCGATTACGACTTGATGGTCAGCGTGACGCAGCGGGGCTACATCAACGCGCCGCGGGCGATCGACTTCCGCAGCCAAGGACGCGGCGGCAAAGGGGTCATCGGCCAGAGGACGAAGGATGACGACTACGTTCTTCTAACGAGCCTCGTCAACGCGCGCGACCAGCTGCTCGTGTTCACCGATCACCGTCGCGTCTTCCGAACGCAGGGATACAAACTCCCCTCGCTCAATCGCGATGCGGCCGGGAAGAATGTGCGATCGGTCGTGGCGATGGATCAGGAGGAGCTCGTCCGATCGATCCTGCCGGTGCCGACCTTCGACGATGTCGAGGGACAGCTCTGTTTGATGGCGACGGCGAACGGGATCGTCAACAAGAATCGCCTCTCGGACTACTCCAATGTTCACGCGAGCGGGATCAACGCGCTGAACGCGGTCGATGAAGACCGCCTCGTCGACGTTGCGATCTCCGATGGAGGCGGTGACCTGATTCTCGCGTCACGCGCCGGCCAGACGATCCGCTTCCGCGAAGAGGAGGTCCGCCGGACGAAGCGCCCATCGAAGGGCGTCATCGGGATCCGCCTCGACGAGGCCGATTGCGTGATCGGGATGGCCAGCCTCGGCCGAGAGATCACGATGGACAAGAAGCTCCTGATGGTGAGCGAATTCGGCTACGGCAAGCGTGTCTCGCTCGACGATTTTCCGATTCAGGGTCGAGGCGGGAAGGGCGTGCAGGGGATCAAGCTGGACGACGACTCCGGTCCGCTCGTCTCGATCGGCATCGTCTCCGACCAGGACGAGATCATCATCACGACCGAAGTGAAGGTGATCCGGATCCTCGCCGGCGAGATCAACGTCTATCGCCGGTATGCGCGCGGTGTCCGTCTGATTGACGTTGCCGAGGACGACCGGATCGTCTCGGTCGTTCACGTGAGGACCTAGGAATGGCCGGCCGGATCGAGAAGCTCGTCGACGAGACACTCGCCGTCGGCCTCGACAAGCTCGTCCCGCGGGAAGAGCTCGTCGCCAAACTCGAGCGGTTCGAGACGACGCGCGAACCCCTGCGGATCAAGCTCGGAATCGACCCGTCGGCCCCGCACCTCACACTCGGCCACTCCGTCCCTCTGCGCAAGATGCGTCAGTTCCAGGACCTGGGCCACATTGGCGTCCTGGTTGTGGGCGACTTCACGCGGCGGATCGGCGATCCGTCAGGCCGCTCGTCGTCGAGGTCGCTCATGTCGACCGAGGACATCGAACGGAACATGACGACCTACCGCGAGCAGGCATTCAAGATCCTCGATCCGGAACGAACGGAGTTCCGCTACAACTCCGAATGGCTCGGCAAGCTCGATTTCGCCGACGTCATCCACTTGACGGCCAAGTACACGGTCGCCCGGATGCTCGAGCGCGACGACTTCGCCGGACGTTACGCAGACGGCCAGCCGATCAGCGTCCTCGAGTTCCTCTACCCGCTCGCGCAGGCCTACGACTCGGTCGCGATCGAGGCCGACGTCGAGCTCGGTGGGACCGATCAGCTGTTCAATCTCCTCGTCGGCCGCGACATCCAGCGCGAGTACGGCCAGGAACCGCAGGTCGTGATGACCGTGCCCCTTCTGATCGGCCTCGACGGCGAGCGGGCGATGAGCCAGACGACCGGTAACTACGTCGGGATCAGCGAGGAACCTGCGGAGATGTACGGCAAGATCCTGTCGATCCCGGACGGCTTGATCGAGCCGTACTTCGTTTTCTTGACTGACTCGAATCTCCCGAGCAACCTCGTCGACGCGCCACGCGACGCGAAACGAAGCCTGGCGCGCGAGATCGTCGCCATGTATCACAGCGCCGAGGCGGCCGCCGCGGCTGAGGGCGAGTTCGACCGAATCCACGTTCGCCACGAGCGCCCGTCCGAGGTTCCTCAAGTGGAACTCGACCGGTCGCTACTCAAGGAGGATGGGACAATCTGGATTCTCGACCTGCTACAGGTTTCAGGTCTCGTCGGAAGCCGCGGCGAAGCGAAACGCCTCATCCAGCAAGGCGGCGTCAAGGTCAACGAGGAGAAGGTCGACTCGCAGGATCTCGATGTCTTGTTCGATCCGCCCGTCCTCATCCAAGTCGGCAAACGCGCCTTCGCCGAACTCGTCTAGCATCCCGTTCGAAGCCAACGTTCCGCACACCCCGCTGCCCATGACGTATCGTGCTGGATGTGGTGCGCAGCCAGGTACCCCTCGGTGGACGAATTTGGAACTCTCAGCCGGCCAAGTCGAGAAGAAGTCGAACGGCTACTCGTCCCATCTGCGTGAGGCCATCTCGATCCTAGCTCTACTTCTGGACCGATTTCAGGGGGGGCAGGTCACTCTGCTACGGGCCGCGCACCGGCCAGACGAGCCCGGCGCCGAAATCCTTCGGCTCGTGGTCCACCAAGCCGTACATCATGCTCACTGTCAGGGCATCCAGTCTCATTCCCGGAAGGGTGGTGCTCGTCCAGTAGCTGAATACTGGCTGAACGTCCGTGAAGCCTTGGCTGACCAACCAGTCGTCCGAGTATTCGCCGAAGTTGATCAAGCTGTGCATCTCTCTCACGTTGGGTAGTCGCCAGTCGGAGTAGCCGTTCAGGGAGTACCCGTCGCAGTACGTGAGCGCTGCTTCCCAGGTCATCGCTCCGTGATGGCCATCTTGGGTCCACATCAAGCCCGTCAAGTTGTCGGTCATCGTGTCATCGCTGTTGTCCGTGAAGCGCGGACTGGGCCAGTCAACACCCAGCCGCAGCTCGCCGTCCTGCCCAGGGAAGCCCGCGACAGGGCACGGCTGCACGCTGTCACCGTCATCGAAGCAATCGTCCTGTCCAGTCTTCGGAATGGGGGAAGGACCTGCCGGAGGGGTGAGTGTCCCCACATGCAGCCCCCACGCCCCGGACGTCAGTCCCCAGAACGCTTTCCCTTCAAGGACATCGGCTGCGGCTGCCCCCGTGTTGTCTCTGACTGGTGCCTTCTCCATGATGTCGTTCAGGGTGTGCATAGTTCCCGTAGGCGCCGGAGCGCTTCCAGGTTCAGCGAAGGCACTCTCCGATCCAGGAGTCCCGTCATGTAGTCGCTTCCAGATGTCCTCCAACGTGTACGAGGACGTCGCAGCGGGCGCCGTTCCGGGTGAGTCGGTGCTGCCCATCTTCGCGAGCTGTCGTCCCGCAAAGAGGCCTCCGGCAAACACAGCGACGATTCCAACGACGAAGAGGATCTTGCGTGCGCTCATGGAAGCCTCCTTACGGTCATATCTTAGTGTCCCTGGCTCGGTGCGGGCCAACTTCCGTGACCTGATGCCATGAAAGCGCGCTTCCTTTGCCGGCAGCGCAGTACGCTACCGGTGAAGACGGCGGTCAACACCGCAAGGAGGCGCACGATGCAGTGTCACTCTCTTCACGCGTCCGACCCAATCGAGTAGTCTACTTGAGTGCCAAAGGGAGGTCCCAATGAAGACGGTCCTGGCGTTGGCGAGTCTCGTGGTCCTGGTCGGATTCTGCGCTGTCTCTCAGTATCACTACGCGTTCTACTACGACGTTACCGGGGGACAGGATGTGGAGGTCAATGTACTGAACCCGATGTTCACCTCCACCAACTTCGTCATGACGGTGCACGACGCGTTCGGCGCGGAGATTTGGGCGACGGCCGGTTCGCTGGCATCGGCTGAATCGGGATTCGTGCGTCTCGGAGGCAACGTGCCCTACGACGACTACGCCTGGGGAGTAGTGAACGTGGAGAGCGATGATCGGCTGATCATTGGCATCGAGTACCTCTACGACGATGAGATCATCTCGATTGACTCGGTTGTGACGGAAGTTCCCGCTCTGAACTCGTTTGAAACGTACTGGCTCGGGACGTACTACTCCCAGGTGGGAGAGTCGGAAACCGCGTTCATCGTGATGAACCCCTGGCCAGTGACGACAGCATGCACGGTGACTGCTTACAACAGCGAATCCGTGCGAATCTATGAGAGAGACTTCTCACTCGGAGCTTACGAGTCCGAGTACGTCGCTCTGACAAGCGTTCTCGGAAGCAGTGGTCTGCTGTGGGGCCTCCTGGATGTGAAGATGCAGGGCCAGGCTGTCGTCATCGCAGTGGAGTACTACGGCCGTGGCTGTAGCGAGCTCGAGATCGATAACGTCACCGAGTTCTACTACTAGAGATACGTCGTTACGCCCCAGGAACCCTGACCTGCCCCTTGAAACCGGTCAGGAAGCAGAGCTAGGAACCCGAGTGGACTGGAAGTAGCTGTTTCGCCATCAGGCCTGGGATCCACGATATCAGGACTGCCAGAGAGGGCTTTGAGGGAGTTCCAAACCTCCACAGAGGCTGCTTCTGAAGGGCCTTTCGGAAGGCCATTTCAGGCGATCCACCCCCGACAGGATTCGTAACCCGGGCTGTCCTACGGACAGCTTGAGAGTTCGCTTCCGCGAACTCGGCAGGATCGAAGCGTCCGAAGGTAGAAGCGGGACGGACTCAAGCCCGTCCTACTTCTGCCCCCGACAGGATTCGAACCCGTGACCTTCCGCGCTGTCTCTCGCGGGAGGTGATCGGCTAGACTTGCTCTGGAAGCGGACCGGCCGCTGGGGTCGGTCACGCCTGGATCAAGGGCCCGCCGCCCTCACGTCGGAGGTGGTGATGCCGGTGGCTGAGATCGTGTACCGAGCGTTCACGCACTCCGTTGCGATCACGCTGTTCGTCTTTTCCATGATGCTGCTGGTGGACTATCTGGGAGTTCTATCGCGTGGGAAGATCGGGACCATCATGCATGGTGGGCGCGTACGTCAGTACCTCGGAGCCTCTCTTCTCGGAGCGTCTCCCGGGTGCCTGGGAGCGTTCTTGTCCGTCTCCTTGTACATGCGAGGCCTTCTGTCCTTCGGCGCAATTGTCGCCTGCATGGTCGCCACATCGGGCGACGAGGCTTTCGTCATGCTCGCGCTGTTTCCGAAGACCGCCCTTGTGTTGATTGCCGCGCTCTTCGTTGCTGGATGGCTGTCCGGATGGATCTCCGACGCTGTGGCACAGCGCCTGGGGATTCGGCCGTGTCCTGCTTGCGCGGAACCGATTCACCACCGCGAGGATGCAGACTGCCGCTGTTTCGACCGAGAGATCTGGCGGCGGCCGTGGGATCTTAGTGTGCCGCGAATCCTTGCTGCAGTGGGACTTCTCGCATCGCTGGGAGCGGTCGGCGCAGGATGGATTGGGGACGCCCCCTGGATCCGCGTCGCGCTCCTCACTCTCCTACCCATCGTCCTGGCCGTTGTGCTCACGGTACCGGAGCACTACCTCAGGGAGCACATCTTGGCTCACATCGTTCGGCGACACCTAGGACGGGTTCTTCTTTGGATCTTCGGAGCGCTTGTTGTGCTCGAAGTCGGCCTGCAGTACTGGGATCTGGCGAGCTTCGTGCACGGGCACATGGCCATCGTCTTCTTAACGGCGGCACTCCTTGGTCTGATCCCGACGTCAGGCCCCCACTTGGTGTTCGTGACGTTGTTCTCTCAAGGCATCGTCCCGTTCTCCGTCTTGTTCGTGAATTCGATCGTTCAGGACGGCCACGGCACGCTTCCGCTGCTTGCTCACTCCGTGCGCGACGTCATGCTCATCAAGGCCTTCAACCTCGTCCTCGGTCTTGCGTTCGGAGCCATCCTGTATGTAGTGGGCGTCTAGAAGGACGGGGGACAGCAGATACGTCAAGTCGGCGGCTCCTGTGCGGGCACGTCAGCGGCGAAGGCAAGCGATTCCGCTAGACACCCCTGCGGCGTCTTTTCGGAGAGAGAAGGATCGAGCCAAAGAAGACCGCTGCGCAGCACAGGGCAATCGACGCGCCGATGGGCAGGTCCGCCCCCAGCGAGAGGAGGAATCCCGATAGGGCGGCGAGGATTCCCAGCAAAGGAGAGATGAGGAAGACCTTCTTGATGTCATAGGCCCACTGGAACGCGGCGGAGGCCGGGAGGATCATCAGGGCGTAGATCAGAAGCCCGCCGGTCACGCGAAGCGACACGGCGACGACGAGCGCAACGAGAAAGAGCAACACGTAGAACGTCCGCTTTGTGTTCAAGCCGGAGGCCCGCGCGAGCTTCCGGTCAAGCAGGAGCGCGAAGAATTCCTTGCCGAACACGAACAGCACCCCTACGAGAAGAAGAAGGACCCCCACCAAGACGTAGACCTGTTCCATCGTGATCCCGAGAACGCTTCCCCAGAGAAGAGAGAGCGCGCCGCTTCCGATGCCCGAGCTCGGCGCCTTGCTGATGAAGATCAGCCCCAACGCCATCGTCAGCGGGAAGGTCGCGCCGACGACGGTGTCAACCTGGAGGCGGGAGAGATCGGAGACGGGTCCGAGCACGGCCGCCATCACACCGGCGAACAGAATGGCCGTCCAGATTGGATCCACGACCGAGATCATCAGACCGAGCGCGGCGCCGGCGAACGCCGCATGGGACATCGCGAACCCGAGCGACGAGAGCTTCATCCGGACCACAAACGTCCCGATGGCGCTGCACATCGCCCCGACGAGGAGGCTCCCGAGCAACGTCGGCAGGATGATGTGCCAAGGGAGTCCGAACATGACGGCTCTCCTTAGTGGGATGCTGCGGGGATCCGAACGGACTCGAATCCGTCGACGATTCGTCCCAGCTCGATTCTCACTGCGCGGTCGGATGCCTCGAGCAGCGGCCCGGATTCGTGGCTGACAACGATCGCCGCGGCGCCAAGATCACAGCGAACGAGCGCAACGAGATCCGCGACCTCCCGCTTCGCCTCCGGATCCAGGTTCGCCGTCGGCTCATCGAGCAGGAGCAATCGCGCCTCTTGCGCGAGCGATCGAGCCAGCAGCGCTTTCCGCTGTTGGCCGCCCGACAGACGCCCGATGGGTCGACGTTCCAGGGCGGCGATCCCGACGGCCTCAAGGGCTCGATCGACGTGACGCCGATCTTCCGTCATCGAGAGGCTCCACCCTCTCGATGATCCGAAACGCGCCGCGAGGACGACGTCGCGCACGAGGAACGGGGTATCGGAGGAGAAGAAGAGGTTCTGAGGGACATAGGCGATCTGCGTGCGAAGGTGATGGCTTGTGGGCGTCACCGGTTGGCCGAGGGCTCGGACGGTTCCGGATGCGACCGGCAGAAGACCGTTGACGACTTCGAGAACTGTCGTCTTGCCCGCCCCGTTCGGGCCTGTGATGGCGAGCTGTTCGCGCGCGGAGAGCGAGAACGTCACACCGGCAAGCGTCGCGTGCCGCTCGCCCTCGTAGCTTGCTCGAACGTCGACTAGCGAGACGACATCGTCCACTCGAACAGCTCCTCCTCAGGCATCGTCTCGAGCTCACGGGCCCTGGAGAGCATGTCCGAGCTGGGCAGGGAACTGACGATTTCTCGCCGAAGCTCGATCGTGATCTCTCGTCCGTCCTCAGCAACGAAGCGGACCCGGGGCTTCATCTCACCGACGATGCACAGGTTCCCTTTGCCGGCAGTGCAGCCCGAGCCGATCTGGACCCCGTCGTTGAGGCACGAGAGCGGGGTCTCCTGCCCGGCCTGCGATTCGGCTCGAAGGCCGAAGTACCCCGGGCTTTGAAGCTCGCGGAGAGCGAGCAGGCCCATCCGGATCCCGGCGACGAGAAACGGGCCGATGTGGCCGTGGAGGAGCGTGCCCCGAGCGATCATCTCTCGGAGGTCGGCCGTCCTTGGATCGATCGCTAGTGTCTCCATTCGTTCTCCTTACTCGAGCGGCTCGATCGCTGAGAAGAGTGCCTCAGCATTTCGCGTGAGAAGGTCGATGATCGTCGCCGTGTACGGCATCGCGCCCGGGAAGTTCGACAGGACTACGTGGATCGCACCGACCTCTCGTGCCAGCTTCGCACCGAAGTTGACGCCGCTTTGCAGGTTGTCGATGACGAGTTGGGCGGCAGCGTCTCTCCCCACGGCCGAGAGGGCAACGAGATCCTTCAGAGACAGCCCTTCCGGGACTCCGTAGGTGCCCGCCACATCGAAGCCAAGCCAGGAGACGAAGTCCGCCTGCCATTGCATGCAGATCACGGCGACGGACGAGACACCGGCCGCCTCGGCGCGCTGCTTGAGGTCGTCTCCAGCATCCCGTAGCTGATCGACGTACGCTGCGGCGTTGGCCGCGCATGTACTGGCGAGGTCGGGGAAACGATCGATGAGCGCGTCGCGGATTGCCTCAACCTTTCCGATTGCAGTGTCCGGAGTGTTCCACTCTCCCGGGAGCTGCATCACCACGGCGGCACTTCCTGCTGCCCCGACCAGCGTCTCGATCCATGTCTCGAACCCCGAGTACAGGATCAGCCCCGCGTCCAGCACGGCCGCCACATCGCTTGGGGCCAGATCGTAGTGTGACGGACAGAATCCCGAAGGGATGATCGACACAACATCAACCCCTTCTCCGGCCACCGCGCGTGCGAACTCGGCGTAGACGGCGTGTGTCGCCACCACCGTCTCGCCGCTCACCGCCGAGCCTGCAAGCATCAGACCGATCAGACCCAGCAACAGGATTCGCCTCATCTCCAATACCTCCTATCGGATCTTCTTGCCCGTCGACGTGCCCGTGAGTTCCCCGTGCTTGACGCCCTTGAGGCCGATCAGGCGGTGCGCAAGGCGCTCGATCGTCGTTGCCTCTCCTTTCACTGCAATGAACTCGAGGCAGTTCGCATGATCGATGTGCACGTGGGTCGCTGAGATCACCGCGTCGAGTGCGTCGTGCTGGATCTCAGTGAGCCTCTTGGCCAAACCTGTCTTGTGGTGGTCGTAGAGCAGCGTGATGACGCCTGCGACCTCCTCGCCGACCTTCCATTCCTGTTCGACCAGCTGCCGACGGATGGCGTCTCGAATCGCCTCCGATCGGTTTGACCAGCCCCGTTGGCGACAGAGTGCATCGAAGGCTTCGATGAGATCCTCTTCGATCGATACGCTGAAGCGGATGAGTCTCGGCACCGAGTAACACCTCCGTGCAATTCGTAATACCAAAGGATACGCCCGGGGACTCCGCCAGGCAAAGATCTCCTCGGGGGCGACTCTTCCCGGAGAGTCGGAGCGACTCCGGGAGTTGTGTCGGGCGATTCAAGACGAATCGAGGAGGGCGAAGAAGCACGACGCCATGGGTGAAGCGGGCTGGGGCGATCACATGAAGGTAATGGTGCTGCGGCAGACAACATGTTGCGGAGGGCCCGCAATCCGCAAGCGATCACTCGAGCCGCAACGTTCTGCTAGCCTGCGCGCTTCTTGGAGGCGATGGTCTTCCCGTAGCTGAGTAGGCCTGCGGAACGTCGCTCACGCGTTTGGGAGGTCACATCCAGTTTCTTCTCCGCCAGAACCTGCGCCAGTGGTACGTAGTCGAGCAGATCAGCGCGTGGTGCGAACACCCTGAGGATCCACATGAGCCAGCGTGCGACGTAGATGTCCGTGAAGACAAAGACGCCCGTTGGCGAAAGGACTCGCGACACTTCCCCCACAACTTGACGCCATCCACCTGCAATGTGGTGCATAACGCCAAACGAGAAGACAGCATCGAACTGCCCATCCTCATACGGAAGGCTCCTGGCGTCGATCACTTGGAGAGAGACCTTCTCGCCCAGATCGCGGAGCTTCGACTGGGCAAGATCCACTTGGGCAGGGTCGAAGTCGGTCGCCGTTACTCGGGCTCCGAAGCGCTCGACCAATAGACGTGCCAGCGTGCCCTGCCCACAGCCCAATTCGAGACATCGAGCGTCAGGAGCCAGCTCAATCGAAGAGAGCAGATCAAGCGCCACATTCACCGTTCGCTTTGCATGCCTCGGACTATTGACCGCGCGCTTCTCAAGCGACGTCAACCGCATGAGTCGCTTTCTGAACCAGGAGTCGCTAGCCTTCCTAATCACTGCGATCACCTCGTTTTCATGAGCATCTGCCCGAATGGCGGGAGGATTCTCGGGCGCGGATCCCGTCCGGTATCACGGGAACGGATCTTCCCGCCCCCCTTCTGCTTCCGCAGCTCTCTGCACGATCATCGTGGCAGCTCACGGTCCCGGATCCTCACGATCAACAGGCCCTGTCTCGGGCGAGCGGAGAACCCGAATGGACAGAGCGAGAACCGCTGCAGCGAGAATGGCGTTTGTGAGGAGAAACGCGCTGCCTGGTCGCCACGTCTGCCCACTCCAGCAGAACTGCTCGCCCAAGTGGACCACGGTGCCGACTCCTCCGCCGATCAGTGATGCTCTGAAGTCCTTCCATCGCAGAACCACCCAAAGGATCACGCAGTATCCGCCGGCTCCGAGGATTGGCCCCGTCCTCCATGCGGCGGCCGCCCACAGCGCATTGGCAGCGACGAGAAGAACCAGCAAGGCTAAGACCAGCTTCTCCGTCCCTGTGCTGTAATTCTGTCTCGCTCGGCCGTTCGCCTTTGACTGCATTTCGTCTTCTCCGCGTCCACTCCGAGTTTCCCAAGCGGGTCCGGTGAGAAGGCGCTCAACTGCCGCTGAGCGCCGCTCGTAGCGTATCGACCGCGAGCTTCGCGCAGTGCGCATTGCTTCGTGGCAAACCGCCCAAAGCCTCGATGAGATGCTGCGGGGTGATCTCCAGTGCTTCCGCTTGTGACAACCCCTCTACCATACTCGTGAGCATGCTCCCACAGGCCACGGTGGGTCCGCAGCCGTCGGTCAGGAATCTGGCTGCTCGGATTTGACCCTCAATGACCCGAAGGTAGATCTCCATGGTGTCGCCGCACCAACCATGCACAATCCCATGCGCATCCGGATCGGTAAGCCTTCCTAGGTTTCTCGGGTTGTAGAACCTCTCCACCACCGTGTCTGAGTAGACGCCTCGCGACTGATTGGCGATCTCCCGCTGACGATCCTCCACGTTGCGATCGACATCGTCAGCCATGGCTCCTCCTTCAGCGTTACTTCCCGAGAAAACGCCTACAGGCAGTCTCGGCGGCGATCGTTGACGGAAGCCCGGATCGACGGCAAGCCCCCCGTCTTCGCCTGGCACGCAGCGGCCTCTGGGCCAGAGTTTGGTTGCCCACTGATCATCGCTCCCCGACTCATCATTACCGCGATGCGCCGAGATCCGCCGCCTCGACGATCTGGGGAACCACGTCGTCCCATCCAAGCGGCATGAGATGTACGCCCTCGCACATCCCCTTCACCGCTCGTGCCAGATCCGCGGCGATCTCGATCGAGACCTTCTTCCGATCGCCTTTCTCTGTTCCTTTCAATCGATCAATGAGCTTGTCAGGTACCCTCACCCCGGCGATGTTGTTGTTCATGTAGTCGGCCATGCCGGCGGATTTCAACGGCACGATCCCGACCATGACGGGGACACGGAGCCTCCGTGCTTTCTCCATGAACGACTCGAACTGCCTCGGATCGAAAACGGCCTGCGTTTGGAAGAACTCGGCTCCGGCATCGACCTTCTTCTCCATCTTGATCAGCTGTAACTCAAGGTCGTCGGAACCGGGATTGACCACCGCTCCGAGGCAGAGGTCAGGCACGGGCTCGATCTCGTGACCTGCGAGATCCCGACCCTCGCTCAGGCCCTTGGCGGCCGCCAGAAGCTGCACCGAGTCTAGGTCGAACACCTTCTTCGCCTCCGGGTGATCACCGAGAACCGTGTGGTCGCCCGTGATGCACAGAACGTTTTCGATTCCGAGTGCTGCTGCAGAGAGGAGATCTGACTGAAGCGCGATTCGATTCCGATCGCGGCACGTGAGCTGGAAGACGGATTCGATCCCCTGTTGCTTGATCAGATGGGAGACGGCGAGGGAACCCAGTCGCATGACGGCACTCTGGTTGTCCGTAACGTTCACGGCGTCAACGCTTTGTGCCATTAGCGCTGCTCCACGAAGCGCGTCCGAGGCGTCAGCACCCTTGCCGGGTCCGACCTCTCCCGTGACGACGAAACCGCGCTTGTCGAATTGTGTCGAGAGCTTCATTTGATCTCACCTTCCCCGTTCCCCTCGCCCGGTTCGTCTGAGCCAGACCACGCAGAGACTGTGCTGTCGGCGAAGGAGAAATCGGCTCTCTTGTTCTCAAGCACCAAGCTCCGTGGCGAGCCTGCGCGTAGCCAGTTCTTCGGAGGCTGGTACTCGAGCAGGAGGTCAGCCTTGCCGAGTTGAGTCATCCTTTCGAAGATGAGGTGCCACCCGCAATCGCGGCCTGGATCGACCTCGCACTTCCCCTCTGTCGCGCCGCCGCATGGTCCGTTGAGAAGCGACTTGGCGCACAAGGTCACAGGACACAGCCCCCCCGTGCTCTCCAGCACGCACTCGCCACACAACGAGCAATACTCCGTGATGAGATCGTCGTTGAGCGTCTCTCCGCCGAAGATGGTGTCGCACCCGGGATGAACCATCTGAGCCCCTCTGGCGTCGATGACCGTGTGGACCCCTTGCCCGCAAGCCAACACCAAGAACGAGTCGGCTGCCTCAGTCTCCGTCCCATGATCCTCGTTCAGGAGCTTCTCCACGGCGGAAAGCTTGCACAGGCTTCCCCCATTCGGAGGCACTGCCCACCCCGTCACGGAGATACCTCTGGCACGTAGCCTCTCGACCATCGCTTGCGTCTCCGGTTCGCCGCCTGACTTAGCCTTTGCCGCGCAGTTGCCGCAGCCGACGACCATCACCTTCTCGCCCGGGGCGAGTACAGCCAGTATCTCGTCAAGCGGCTTCTGGATCGTTGCGTGCACGTTCTCCCTTCCTTTCTACGTTGCCGCCCTCGGTACCGCGCAATCGGAGCTGCTTCTCAGGCCCAACGCTCACCGTCGGTCAACCTTCCTGCCGGCATGTGATGCGCTGTCTCCCGCCGTGTCGATGCACTCCCCTCGTGGTCCAAGGATCCGCCTCATGTAGAACGACACTCCGCCATGCTTCAGTTCGACAAGCTTCCGCTCCGCAACCAACGCGTCTACGGTTGTCCAGTCAAGTCCGGCTCGCTTCAGGAACCCGTGAATCGCCTCCTCCCTCATCGGATGGACGGCCGTTATGCTCAAGAGGTCCTCGATGGCATTGCCTGTGGAAGCGAACGCGTTTCCCTCGTACCCGGTCAAGTACTCCACGTGATTGAGGCTTTCGCGGAAGATCCAGTATGCGTCTCCCAAGGTCTGCTCGTCCGGGGCGTGTACTCGATTCTCAGCCGGCGGCCGGGTGGGGACGGCGATGTATGCCGTCGCCGGATCGAGTTGGCGAATGAACGAGGCAATCTCCTTCAGGCTTCTCTCGTCGTCATTGAGACCCTTGACCAACATGGTTTCCGTCGTCAACACCCCGTCGAAGGCTCTCGCGAATTCACAGACGCCTTCACGAATGGCGCGAAGACGCAGTGCTTTGTGCGGTCTGTTGACCTCTCGCCATGTGCTGTCAGCCACAGCATCGACCTTCAGGGAGACCCAATCCGCTTTCGCCAGATCCTCCCTCGCGTCAGCGTCCCACATCATGGATGAGTTGCTGATCACGCCGACGGCGATTCCCAACGGATCAAGCAGATCTACGACAGCCCCAAGGTTGGAGTCGAGCGTCGGCTCGCCGCTGGCAACAAAGGTCAGGAAGTCGACGGGATTGCCCGATTCATTCGCTCCCGCAACTCTGCTCCGTACAGCTCTCAGGATTCCGGCAGGACGATAGAAGGCTTCGCGGTCGATTTGGCACTTCGTCGTGCGCCCAAGCTGGCAGTACACGCAGGAGTAGGAGCAGATCTTCGGCGGGATGTTGTTGATCCCGATACTCTGTCCGAGGCGCCGGGATGGCACGGGGCCGAATGCGATGTTGCGGTCTGCGCGTTCGTCCGAGTTCAGCGCCGGATCCTCCCCTCGGAAGCGTGGAAGCTCACGGGTCGCTCACGGCTTCCTGTCTGTCCGTCGGCCCTCTCTTGCAGGTGTCTTCGGAAGCCTCACACCAGGTTCGTATCCCGCGGCGCTCCTGGTCATGCCACTCCTGCCATCCTCTTGAGGTAAGGCATTCCATGCCACACTCATCCGCTACCAGAAGGCGGAACTCCTCTAGATGCCTCTTCTTGAGAATCGAGATGGCCGTGCACGCTTCGTCCGGGGAAGAAACCGAGAAGAACAGACGCCGCGCCTTCAGCACGTCTGTCCCTGCTGGGCGATTGACAGTGTTCCAGACCCGACATGTCATGGCGAATCCTCTGTGCTTTCCCCCGGTTCCGGTTCAGCGCTCTCCTGGATGACGAGCAACTCCTCGACTTCCGAGGCGATTGCGGCCAGCGCCGTCGCCACCCCGGACGAATTCTCTCCTAGCACGACCGGCTCCCCCGCGTCTCCCGCCCAGCATACCGAAGGATCGATGGGAACTGCACCGAAGAACCCGACCCCCTGACGAGCCGCCTCGCGCTTGCCGCCGCCCACACCGAATAGCTCGATCTCCACGCCGCAGTGCGGGCAGATGAGCCCCGACATGTTCTCCACGATCCCGATCGAAGGGATCTCGAGTTTCTTCGCGAAGTTGATCGCCCGACGTGCGTCGAGCAGCGCGACCTCTTGCGGAGTTGTCACCACGATCGCCAATTGCGGCGAAACCTTCTGAGCGATCGTGAGAACCTCATCCCCTGTCCCAGGGGGAAGATCAACCACGAGGACGTCAAGGTCTCCCCAATCTGTCTCATCGAGCAGCTGTTCGAGCGCCTTCGATCGCATCGGCCCTCGCCAGATCACGGGAGCGTCAGGTGGCAGCATCGATGCAAGGGAGACGACCTTCACGCCGGAGCGCTCATGGGGTAGGAGACGCTTGCCCTTGTGTCGAGGAGGCTCGTCGATTCCGGTCATCTGCGGGACATTCGGCCCTGTGATGTCCGCATCGAGCAAGCCAACACGCATCGCGCGCTGGGCGAACAGACACGCGAGGTTCACGGCGACGGTTGTCTTGCCGACGCCTCCCTTGCCACTGAAAACGACGATGCGGTGGGGGATTCGCTCAGGAGCCATGAAACGCCTCCGCGAAACGCTCGAAGATCCGCTTCATCGCCTCGCTGGCGGGTCCTGCGCCGTCTTCGACGACCGATCTCCCTGCGACCATCGCAGCCGTCACGTCCCGGTCAAACGGGATCTCCCCGAGCAGTGGAAGGTTGCTCTCGAGTGCGAAGTCCCTGGCTTTCTCCGTCAGCTCCGCACTCAGATCGGCCTTGTTGATCACGAGATACGAAGGGATCCGGAAGTGGTTCACGACGCCGAGGACCCTCTTCAGGTCGTGGAGGCCGGAGAGGCTCGGTTCCGTCACGAGGATCACCGCACTCACGCCGCTTGCCGAAGCGATCACCGGGCACCCGATGCCCGGTGCGCCGTCGATGATCAGCCTCTCAATCTCTAGTTCCCTTCCCAACCCCTGTGCCTTCTTCTTGACGTGCATGACGAGTTTGCCCGAGGTTTCTTCGCCGGGATCGAGCTCGGCACTTGCGAGAGGTCCCCATCGCGTCTCCGCCGTCATCCAATGGCCGGAGACCCTGGGGGTGAGGGTGATCGCATCGACGGGACACACGAACGCACATGCCCCACAGCCCTCGCAGAGGTACGGATCTACCCGCAGATCTTCGTCAATCGCGTGGAATCGGCAGACCTCCCGGCACTTGCCGCAGGCGGTGCATCGGCCGTCGTCCTTGATCGCCGAACTGGACCCTTCGTAGTCCCCCTCTGTGCGAGTGGACGGATCGAGAAGCAAATGGAGATTCGCCGCGTCGACGTCACAGTCCACGAGGATCTTCTCCTTCGCGAGGACGGCAAACGCACCAGCGAGTGAGGTCTTTCCGGTTCCTCCCTTGCCGGAAAGGAAGAGGATGCTACTCATGAGAGGACCTCCTGCATCCGGCGGTAGAGTGTCTGGTAGCGAGTCCTCCACGAGGGCATCGCGTCCACCAGCGGCTTGCCTTCTGCGTACAGGGAGGCAATCCCACGATCGAACGGGATCTTGAGCAGAATGGGGATCCTCTCCTCCAAGCAGTATCTCTCCACCAGGTCGTCTCCAATGCCGTCACGGTTGATCACCACGGCCAAAGGAACCTCCAGAGTGCGTGCGACGCCGACCGCGGCTCTCAGATCATGCAGCCCAAATGGCGTTGGCTCGGTCACGAGGAGAGCTAGGTCGGAGTCGTGGAGCGCAGCGATGGTCGGACAGCCGGTACCGGGAGGCGCGTCGATGATCACCACTCGATCCGAGCTGATCTCCTTCTTGAGATCATGGATGATTGGCGTGGCCATCGCTTCGCTGACATTCAGGATGCCTTGCGAGAACGGGAACGTTCTCGCAGTGCCTGATTCAACAACGCCGAGCTCGTGCTCCACCTCGTGGATTGCTCCTGCCGGACAAGCCATTCGGCACAGCCCGCATCCGTGGCAGAGCTCATCGTAGACCAGGACTTTCTTTCCAATGACGGCGATCGCACCGAACTGACATGCCTTGGCACACGTCCCGCAGTGATCGCACAGATCCAAGTCGACTCTCGGGAGGAGCTTCTTGACGGATCGTCTCGCCTCGATGCGTGGCTTGAGGAAGATGTGGGCATTCGGTTCCTCGACGTCGCAGTCGAGAAACTGAATCGGCTGTTGATCGAACAGGGAGAGGGCAAGGTTGACGGCGACGGTCGTCTTACCGGTTCCGCCTTTGCCGCTGGCAATGGTGATTCGCATCAGCCGTGATCATGGAACACGTGTCGGGTGCATGCATCCCCCTCAGCGGCCTTCGCAAGGCGCCCTGTCTTCCATGACTCGATCGCCTGACGGACTGTCCCCGAGATGCCCGTGCACACCTCGATTCCGCGCTCGCTGAGCATCTGGATCGCGCGACGTCCGAGCCCGCTGCATAGCAGGACATCAATGTCCAGATCCGCGAGGATTTGCGCCGGGTACCCCCTGCCGCCCATGTGCTCGGACGTGTTGTCCACGATTTCGACGCCCTCGGTCTCCGCGTCGAAGATCGTGTAGGTGGGGACCCGCCCGAAGTGCTCGCCGACGTGGTCGTCCAGCCCGCCTGCGCCGTTTGTGGGCACACAGACCTTCGTCATCGTCTTCCTCCGTGTCCGGAACGCGTGGGCACATCCGTCTGGGAAAGGAGGCCCGCCTCGTAGTCTTCCAGGGCCTTCTTCGACGTTCCTGTTGCGCCCGTGTAGATCCTGATGCCTGCAGCCTTCAGACCTTGATAGGCATTCGGTCCCACGTTTCCCGTGATCAGCACACCAGCGCCTCTCTCAGAGAGGAGCTGCGCCGCCTGTACGCCTGCTCCGTGGGCCCCAGGGGCGTTTTCCACTACTTCTGTTTCGTGCGTCTCGGAATCCACGAACAGGAAATAGCGCGCGCGGCCGAAGGTCTGATCGACTGATGCGTCCAGATCCTGACCGCTGGACGTGATGCAGATATTCATGATGGGTCCTTTCCGGCGCACGGTTCGTGCACCCCTTCCAGCTTCGGCGCTCTTACTCTCCGGATTGCCGGTCTGCCATCAGCCGGGACGTTCTGGCCTATTCGTCCGTCGCCTGCAGACGCGCGCGAATCTGCGTGAGATGATCCTCAATCGCGCTCAGCTGCTGCCGCAGCGCATCTCGGTCGTCGACAGCAGACATCGGCGCGCCGTATTCCGCAGCAGGACGATACGCGGGATCAGGGAACCCTCCAGACGCAAAGCGTCCCTGACCGAATCCTCCGCCCCGGCCGTACGCGCCGGGCGCGAAGCCACCGCGGCCGAACCGGGGACCCAGCCACCGCCGTAGTCCGAACGGTCTGCCAGCACCCGCGGGGCTGCAGAAGCCTCTGCCACCGCCGGTCATTGCTCCCATTCCTCTCGGCCCTGTTCCATCATATCCAGGCATGATCTGCCTCCCGGACGACTCCTGGGATTCGGACATTCAGTTGAAGACGGACAGTCCGGGAATCGTCCGTGGCATGTTATATGCATATGCACACTATGTCAAGGCCGTCCCCCGTTTGCCCCTGCAGCCCTTCCTGTCTATACTGAGGGCATGCCAAGACCCAAGAAACCGCGCTACTGTCGACGCTTTGCAGGCTTCAACCTGTTCAAGCCGGCTGGGATTCCTCTCTCGCAGACGGAGATCGTCGAGATTGGCCTCGATGAACTGGAAGCGCTAGCGCTTTGCGACTTCGAGGGGATGCACCAGGAGCAGGCTGCAGAGGCGATGGAAGTCTCGAGAGGAACGGTCCAACGGCTACTGCAAACAGGGCGTCGCCAGGTCATCGATGCGATCATCCACGGCAAGGCGCTGGCCATCCAAGAATCTGATCATGTGCACATACGCTCTCCTCGTGGGCATGGTCGAGGCAGAGGCCGAAGACGTGGACAGCGCGAGCCGCTTTCCGAACCCCGAGTGAATGGGGCAGCTGATGAGGTAAGCGGCAGCTAGCTTTTCGAGTCGAGGTTCCTCAGGTGGAATTCGCTCGCTCCTGCAAGGATTTCGAACTCACCGGCTCGAATATCGTCACTCCGCGTGACAGCGTCGCAGGGTCCTCGACTCCTGAAGCGAATTGAACGCGTGGAGCGATTCTGGGGGCCGGGGACCGCCGGGTTTGACCGGCGATCCCCGCGTGCTCCCTTATCGATTGATGAACACCGTGCCCTTACCGTCGAAGTTGTTAGTCCCGTCCGTAGCCGTGATCACGTAGATGTAGCCGCCGTTGGCCAGGCTCACGCCGCCACTGTCGGTTCCATCCCAGTCGATCCCGGTCACGTTCGCCTCGTCAGCCGACCACACGATCTTACCAGCCAGATCATAGATCGTTATCGACATCACCGTGGCAACGCCGCTGCCCTCGAAGCCGAAGGTCGTCGCGCCGTCGAACGGATTCGGACTGGCGAAGAACCTCACAACATCGAGCTCGCTGGCGATCACCGTGATCGTGTCGGAGCTGGTGTCCGTCGGGTCGGTCGGGTCGGTGTACGTCGCCGTCAGCGTGTCACCCGCGACAAGCGCGAGGTTCAGGCCGGCGGTGATGAAGGCACCGGGTTCGCCACCGACAGCGGACAAGTCGAAGGCGGAGCCTTCGACCGTAAGGGCTCCTTTGAGGAGCCCGGCGGAGTGCGACGGATCGATGACCTTGACGTAGACCGTATCCGTATCGATGTAGTTGGTCACCGCAACACCCGTGCTGTCAACGAACGACGTCGACGACGCCTGCGTCGGAGGTGTACCACCGCCACCGCAACCGACCTTGATGCAGATCCAGGCCGAGTCGCTGTGGTTCGTCGGATCCTGATAGACCGCGACGATCGTGTCGCCAGGAATCACGCCGAGCGTCGGAACGCCAGGGTACTGGCTGACCAGATCGATGCAGATGACGCTTACGAAGTCACCAGTGGCTACGCCGGTTTCCAGCAAGTCCACCGGCGCCCACAGACCCGTCCGCGGGTTGAGGACGTAGAGCTTCGCGAAGTCATCCGTGCCGTCTCCTCCGAACGCGTTCGGATTGAAGATGTTCGTGTTACCGAGCATCCGCGCTCCGGGCAAAGGCACAATGCTTGCCGCGAACACATCGGGGATCAAGTGCCCACTGACGTTGTGGTTCCTCGGACCAAACGGGATGTTGTTCCCGCCATTCGGGCCGGCTGCGAGCGGATTCCTCGACCAGTAGGCATCGATCCGCTCGCGTCGCATCTGGTCCTCGTCCTGATCCGGATCGAGCACTTCGATGAAGATGCAGTCGCTGTTCACGTAGCCGGTCACGCGGTTGCCCTGTCGATCGAGGAACCACATGTCCACGGATCCGTCGAAGTCGAAGACTTCGGTCGACGCGACTTCCAACGTATCGAAGGAGAGGTCGTTGTCGACGCGGGTCACGCGGATTTCCGGCGGGAACGCGTTAACGGCGGCCGCTGCAGGGTCATAGGCGATGAGATCGCCGAGGAGACCGAGGTCGAGCGCCTGGTAGATCTGGTCGTTGTACCGGACGTAGATATCGTCCTCGTTGTACGCCTCGAGCTTCCAGTTGTCGAGCACGAGCTGATCGCCCGTTCCCCACCAACCGATGCCCAGTGCGTCCCACACGCCGAGGAGCTGCATGCCGGCGGTCGAGAAGAAGACCGGCGAGTTGCTCGACGTCTCGTCGAGGATGATCCACTCCGCGTCGTCCGACTGGTGCGGGTCGCAGATGTGAACGACGACCTGCTCCGGGCAGCACGGATCGACGTTCGCGTTCGCGTCGATCACCTGGACGTAGACCGGGTCGCGGCCAATCCAGAAGATCTCCTGGTCCGCGCGGGTCGCGTCGGTGAAGCTGGTGATGCTGTGGCAGCTCCGCTCGCCGATGTAGGCGGTGCAAAGCGTGAAGTCGTCCTCGTCGTTCGGGTCGAGGTAGTAGGCGACCAGTACGTCGTTGACGTCCAGGCTGTTGAAGCCGAGGTCGTCGCAGATCTGGTTGAAGTTCAGTTCGAACACACCCGTGCTGACACCCGTCTCCCGCGCGTAGAACATGCAGCGGACGACGCCGTTCGTGTCCATCGTGTCGAACGTCGTGACATTCGCCGGCGCATCGATCGCGTTCGCGTACTCGATGTAGTAGGACCCCGCGACGATAGTCTGGTTGTTGTTGATGTCGCCTGGCACCGCCGGTGCCGGGATTCCGCTGTTGTACGCCGTGAACCAGCGGATTGGATTTCCGAAGATCGGAGCGGGCGGAGCTGCATTCGCACCACCCACGATCGGCACGATACCGCCGGAGGCCTTCAACGTGCAGAAGGTCGTCGGGCTGGCGCCGCTGACGCCGTTGACGGGAGCGGCGTTGTCGACCGGGTTCCACGAACCCGGATTGACGATGACGAACACCGGAACGGATTCGACCTGGTTGCAGTCGAGGTTCTCGTCCGCGTCGACGATCGTGATCCGTGCCGAGGCGTTGCAGTCGGGGTAGATGTCCTGATCCCACGAGCACGTCGCCTCAGTGTCGATGATCTTCGCCATCGCACAGGCGATGTCGCGATCGTCGTTCTGATCGATGTACAGGGCAGTCAGCGTGTCGTTGTTCTCGAATCGGCCGACCAGATAGTCAGCGCGGGCACCGGCGCCGGTAATCGCCGGGTTCGGAAGCTGCCAGGTGGGAATGTTGATCCACGGCATCCCCGGAGTTCCCGCGTTATGCGTCGGGAACGGAGCGACGGCGTCCCACCAGCCGCGCCGCATCGGCGCGCCGGCGACGTTCTTGTTGCCGAAGTACTGGTAGTGGCCGAACTGGAAGTCCTGCAGACCGACGACACCGAAACCACCGGGATCGGGATGTGCGTTGTTGTCGACCACGTGGGTGTGCAGCATCGGATTCGCGAAGTTCTCGCGCGTACCGACCTGGAACGCCCGCCGGGAGACGAACAGGCCCGTGTCAGCACCCGTCTCCTCCAGGTAGTCGTACTGCAGGTGGCCGGGCGCGTTCCCCGGCAGGTGCCCCTGGAACGGGACGTAGCCAGCCGCTCCGTACTCGAAACCGACTGCCGGCCCCGCCGCTGGATAACTGATCCAGACGATGTACGCACCGGTCTTCGGATCCATCACCTTGATGTCGGTCCAGATCTTGTCCCGAACATCGCAGTCGATGTTCTCGTCCGGGTCGTACACGGCAATCCAGACCGAGTCACCCTCTTGAATGGCTGTGACCCTGTTCTGTCCGTTGCTGTCCGTCGCAAAGTAGAGCTCAGCGTCGGACGCCCACGCAGACAGGGCGAAGAGCGTCGCGACGAGAATCGTCACAACGCTCGCTGCTCTCAGTTCCCTTCTCACGCCAGAACCTCCTCAGCCAACGATCTCTCCCGATCGCTTGTTGGTCGAACGTTTCTGCCCCCCCCACGAAACCGAGCGGCACCGTGTTGCGTACCCTCACGGCAAAACGGATCCAACATCGAACAACAGAGCCTAGACGCCACCCTAAGGTCAGTCAAGTGGACGTTCCACCGCTCTCAGCAGTTCGTTGCCCGCTCTTCAGTTGTCGCGGGAGATCATGCGCAGCATGGCCTCATCAAGAGGCCCTCGGCCGAAGGCGAGCAAGGCGGCATCCTTCAGCGGTCAGCACTGCTTCTCGCCGACTGTCTTTGGACTCCCTCTCGCGACCATGGGAGATCTCTACTGCGTGGGTTGGGGCTTCCCGCTTGGAGTCCAAGCGACGCGAGCTGAGCTCAGGGTCACCGCTGAACCTCGCGGGCTCCAGATGAATCGAAAACCGTGAGGAGCCCGCACGCAAGCGACTGAAATCGGCAGAGTTGTGGTTTGTGCCCCCCGAACTCCGCCGGAGTTCGAATCGAGGTGTGGTCCCCGATTCAAGCGCACAGATCTGTGCCAGTCGCTCCTTCTCACCGCGGCCGGGAGGCGCGAGGCCGACGCCCCGTGAAACGTGTAGCCGCAGACTGCACAGCAGAAGGTCGCGTCCTGCTGGTCACCCGGATTGGTCCGAATGCACTGATGCGATCTGCACCGCGGACATGTCCATTCGTTCGCCTTGGGGGCTGCGTAGCGCGGATCGGCCTTCGGCTCGCTGAGCCACGAGACGCCGCGGACGATCTGTTCCGGTTCTTCACGCTTCTGCGCTCGCTCCTCGAACTGAAGCAGAAGCTGTTGCTGCAGAAGCAGCCGGAGTGCCAGGTTTCCGCCATTCACGTTGTTGCGCATCGGATTCGCCTCCTTTTCGGTGTAGTCACTCCACCTACCAAGAGGCCAAGGCCGTGTGTCGCTTCAACGATGTAGATTCTGTGTGGATTACAGCGCTCACAGGCGAACGCGGGCACTACATGGCGCCCGCTATCAAGTCCGTGCTCTCTTCACTGAGACCGTCAAGCTCTTCGTCCCATCTCAGGAGATCACTGAGTCATCAGAACACCAGGATCGAAACCTGCCCCCGAACCTCCAGCAATGAGGAAGCTGCTCTTCATTGCCCATTCCATTTACGATAGTGGCGAATCGTTCCGCGTTCCGAAAGGGAACCGTCTAGGAGTTTCGCACGAACTTCGAGGCCGCTCAGCGTGCTGAGTAGTCGTTGGCGAATTCAGTATGGCATCTGACCCCGTCGCCTAATTCCTGACGCCCGCGCGCAGCGGCATCAGGCCACCGAGTTCGGCAGCGTTTCCGTCTCCTCGCCAGGCGGTTCCCTAGGTGTGAACGAGCCGCTTCATGTTCTGGATCGCGACTTCGGCCGCGTTGACCAGCTGGTAGGAGACGGGGGAGGCCGTGAGTGCGGGGTGCGTTCCCGTCTGGAACGTCGCGATGTCGTCGGCGGTCATCCGGCGTTGGATGCACGCGCTGATGGCGTTGATCAATTCCCCGCCGCTCTTCGCGCCGGTGACTTGACCGCCGATCAGAATCTGACTGCCTGCCTCGAACAGGAGCTTGACGGTGAGCTGTGCCGCGCCGGGCATGCAGGCTGGGTGACGATTTACGGCCTCGGAGGTCCCGACAACGACGTCATACCCCTTCGCCTCTGCCTGGGTCTGTGTCAGGCCCGCCGCTGCGAACGCGCAGTCACCGAGTACGGTGGAGTAAATGCCGATGACCCCGACGTTGACGCGGCTCGTGTGGAACAGGTTCGCCCCGGCGACCCTCGCTTCCATCGTCGCGATCGACGCAAGCTTCAGCGCTGACGGGCTCCCGTCGAAGAACGAGACCTTCTCGCTGCAGTCGCCGCAGGCGAAGATCCGAGGGGCTGAGGTCTGCATGTAGCGATTGACGCTGATCCCGCCCGTCGGGCCGATCTCCAGTTGCGCCTCCTTGGCGAGAGCCACGTTTGGGACGGCCCCTATGCCGAGAATGACGACGTCGGCATCGGCTTGCCTTCCGCTATCGAGTTCGATGCCTTCGACATCGTGATCCCCGAGGAACGACGTGACCGTCTCATCGAGAAGGAGGGCAATCCCTTGCTCTTGTAGGACCTGCTCGGCCTTCAGAGAGAACTCCTCGTCGTAGACGAGCTGGAGGCAGTGCCTGAGCATCTCGACGATCGAGATCCCGAGGTCGGGCCTGCGCCGTCGGCACTCCTCAGCGATCTCGACTCCGATGAATCCGCAGCCGACGATGCACAGTTGCTTTGCCTTGTCGAGCGCGGAGACGATCTCGTTCAGATACGGGACGTCCTTTCGAATGGCGAAGACGTTGCCCTTGTCGATCCCCGGGATTGGCGGAACCATCGGCTCGGACCCCGTTGCGAGGACGAGACGATCGTAGCCGAACCGATCTCCCAACGCGGTGACCACCTCGCCCGAGTCCCGATCGACGGCGGTGACCTCACCGACGAACGACTCGATCTCGTTCTTGGCCAGGAGATCGTCGGCCGGAATTAGGTTCTTGTCGGGGGAACCGACGACACCGAATGCGTACGGAATTCCGCAAGGGATTGGGACTACTTGCTCCTTCCGTATGACGGCAATCGATTTGTCCGGATAGTGCCTTCGTGCGGTGAGAGCTGCGGTGAGACCCGCAGCGCTTGCTCCGACGATTACGACATCATGGTTTCGCAAGATGTGCCTCCTTCTAGTTTCATCTCTCAGACGTGTGCGGTCCGGATTCGATAGGGCTTGAGCTTCGTACGATGGTCAGATTGTACGGGAGCGATCGCAGCTTGGCATCGCGTGAAGGCTGAGAGATCGGCCTGATGCAAAATAGGGTCAGGCCTTTATTTTTGAATCCGCTGACTCTCAGCCACGCGCTTCGCGATGACGCTGATCGTAGAGAAGTGAAGCCCCGTTTGGTCTCCGACCTGTTGGAGTGTGTAGTGATGATTGCGGACAGCATCGTGGATGCGCCGGTCGCGTGTCCCCCGGTCTGTGACGTCAGAGAACAGCGTCTTCAGGTTCGGCCTGGCTGCGTCGCGCTCACGTCGGAGGACGTTCGGATCAAGTGGCGTATCGGCGAGTCGTGGCTTCATTCGCTCAGCAAACCCCTCACTGCCGAGGAGGCTTCCCGCGCGCAGGTTTGCCCAGACATCGAGCCCTCTGCCTTGGCTGACGAATCGGCGATAGGCACGGATCGCCGACTCGCGTCTCGCGCCAAACTGAGACTGAATCCAGTCGATCGTGAGGAAGTCGGGAGCCTCAGTCTGCCCCGCCGTCGCTCGGTAGCTGCTCCACGGCCAGTCACGTGCAGATCGAACGACCTTCGCACGAACGGGGTTCAGGACGACGTACCTGGCGAGTTCGAGTAGGTGTGACTCCTTCTCGACGAGGATTGCCTTGAACCGTCCCTGGAAGACATGTCCGGATCGATTCGTCATCCGGTTGAATCGCTGTGTGTAGACGCCGTTGAGAAGCTGCATGCCTTTCGAGAGGTTTGGAGACGGCGTCTCGACGAGCAGATGGTAGTGATTGGACATGAGGCAGTACGCATGGCAGATCCACTCGAACCGGGCGACCACCTCGCTCAAGACACCGAGGAACTCAGTGCGATCGCTATCAGTCAGGAAGACGTTCTCGCGAGCGTTCCCTCGACTGGTGACGTGATAGAGAGCTCCCTCGTACTCGACCCGCAACGGCCTCGCCATGGTGAACGCAGTCTAGCATGTCTCGATTCGAAAATAAAGGCCTGACCCCAAGCTCGTGTAACCCCAAGCTCGTAACCCCAAGCTCGGAGCTCTCCTAGGTGTGCCATCGGGCGCTGTACGCTCTGCAGAGCGTGTCGAGCATTGACTCATACTCGGAATCCACATCGATCCCCAGCTCATTCTGCCTTGGGACACTTGGGGGATCGACGTTGTTTACGTGAACTGGGATGAGAGCGACGTAGTCGTACCCATGCATGTGTGTCAGCCCAGGACGCCGAGTCGGCAATTCGCGGAATCTCGCGAGTGTGCCTTCCGCATCGCTGGGTCGGTTGTCGCTGACTGCGTACTCGAACTCAGTCCACAGTGTCTGATCACCGCTTGAGAGCCTTGGAAGAACGGCTGTTTCGAAGTCGGCCTTGCGCTGTGGCTTGATGCGATCTGGGACATTCAAGAGTCGGTGCGCGACGCCTACCAGTACTGTGGCAGCCATGACCGCCTCCTGTCGAACCCGCAAGACCGCATCAAGAGTTTCGCTCAGGTCATCGAAGCGGGCCGTTCGGTTCCGATGCGCGGTCATCACGGACTTGTTCTCGATCCCGATCCGAAGCCCTGTGATGGACGGACCGCCTGTCTCGGCGTCAGGCTCACCGATGAAGAGATCCAGGCGTCTCCCACGTCCTCCAGGTGCGTTCACGTTCAGCCAGTGCTTCACGACACCTTCAGCGTAGTCCCGCGCCAAGAGCTCGCACTGCTTGAGAAGGTCGTCGAGGATTCCTTTGCTGACGATGTCGGAGTGAAGCGGGCGGCGATGGTTGTGATAGCCAGCTTCTTTGATGGCGTCCATCACTCGATCGAAGGGCGTCCTGCTCATTTCGCTCCGATCAGAACGGCAGCATCGCTTCTGCTGTATGGTCTCGGGGCTGAATCGCGAATCAGCCTCAAGTCCATCTTGTCTGGCTGAAGCGCGAGCTTGCTTGGAATCGGCAGCTCCTTCAGCACGCTGCTCTGCAGGCGAATGAACCCATTCGCTGCCCGTTGGCAGTTGAGCTCAAGCCACGCACACGCTTCGTCACTGCTCAGGTACTCCGCAAGCTGGTGCATATCCACGCCTGGCTTTGGGACCATGTAGTAGACAGTGTGCCTTGGGACCACGGCCCCCTCTTCGTCTAGCCAGAAACGTGGTGATGGGGTGATGTCCTTACAGAGGATCTTGGGTTGCAGGATCTCTGACATAGGTGGGGTTTCGTGGTACGCGTACCAGGGCTTGCGCTCGACGCAAGTCCTGGTCAGGAGACGTGCCTTCACGCTCTCTTGTGAGAGGTACTCACCAAAAGCGTTGAGCTCCCCAAACGCATACAGGTGACCATGCCGGTCGTAGGGAACAAGCATTGTGTCGGTTGTTCGCAGCTCAGTTCCTGCATTTGACAGCTGGCGTCCTGAGATGGTCGGGAACGCAAACAGACGCAGCTCTTCATCCAGGGACGCTGCGCGCTGAACAAAGACTGCGTCAGCTCCAGTTGCGACGCCTGCACTAATCCTTGTGCAGACCTCGCGGAGCGTTGGGCTATCCGGCTTGTTGCTGATTCCGCCATTCATCTGGGAGAGCAGAGGATCGCCACCAATCGAGAACCGGATCTCTCTCGATGCACCTGCTCGGCTCAAGAATCGCGTAGGCGTCGAGCTCTCCCGCTTCTCGATCGAGGTGACGGCTGGGTAGGTCACAAGACCGGGGAAAGCGTCTTCGGGAACCAACTCAATCTCTTTGACGTCGAGGGATGACAGGAGCTTCCGGAGCTCTCGGGCGGACTCTACGTACAAGAACTTTTCCGGTGTGACGTACACCATTCTGCCACCTGGCTTGAGCTGGCGGATTGCTTGCTCGAAGAACAGGAAGTAGAGGTCGAAGCGCCCCTTCGCAGTCTGGAAGGTTCCTCGATATCTCCGCTTCTCTGTCTCCGAGAGCTGAGTGATCGGAACGTACGGAGGGTTGCCTATCACGAAGTCGTATTCCTCGTCAAGGCCTTCAAGGAAGTCTTGCTCGATCAGGTGGACGCTGTTCTGCCCGTCGAGCTGTGCATTTGCTGCCGAAAGCTTGCTTGGGTCGAGTTCGACTCCATCAATCCGAGGTGGTGTGACTCCTTCGCGATCACACCATCGGAGAACACCCAGGATGAATGCACCGGCGCCACAGCCAGGGTCGAGGAGCCTAGCCGAGACGGTTGGATGCCGCCCGCGGAACAACAAATCGACCATCTGATCAACAAGCAGGCTGGGCGTCTCGACGAATCCTCTCATGCCTGCATTATACCTAGGTCCTCCTTGGCTCCCGAATCTCGGGGATGGAGGGTGTAGGTTCAAAGAGCGACTAGTCAGGGGCGGACGGTCAATCGGTGCGTTCCTTACCTTCTGCAGGCCTTAAGGACGCCCAAGAAAAGAAAAGGCATGTGTCGGGATGGCGCCCGCCCGTCACTTGCTTCTCTCGCTGAGATCCGGACGCCATTAGGTTTCACTGACGAGGTCAGACTGAATCGCCGATTGCCGTGCCAACCAAGAGAAAGGGGCGCCGTGGCGCCCCTTTCTCTCCTCAGTGAAGGCCGTTAGGCCTTCACTCAACGATCAGATTCTCCGAAAACCGGTCCGTACTGGCGAGGAGGAATTCCTCCGTCGTCCAGAGCGCTTGGACCGGGCATGCGTCGACGCACTGCGCGCAGAACGTGCAGCGCGCGACGTACATTCGGATCTTGTTCTTCTCTTCCCCTTCCGGCTTGTAGAGCTCGATGACGCTCGCCGGACAGACCTTCGCGCACAAGCCGCAACCGATGCACTTCTCGCGGTCGTAGGCGATCTTGCCGCGCAGGTCCTTCGGTGTCGGGACCGGCGGGTTGATCTGAGCCTTCCCCGCGCCGACCGCTTTCAGGACGGCCGTCACGGACTTCGGCATGTACTTGACCGGGAACGGGTTCGTCGCTGGCTTGCTGAAGAGCTGCTTCATCAGCGTTCCAAGGATCATGTTCCTCCTCCTAGACGAACCGGTCGAAGGTCAGTAGGAGCAGCCCGAGAAGGCTGATGCCGGTGACCGGAAGCCAGAACAAGCGCGTTGCCTGCCCGATCTTGAGACGGGCAAAGGCGACGCGCACCACGATGACGGCGACGAAGATGATGGCGAACACTTTGACGAGGAAGAAGACCACGTCCACGAGTCCACCCCAGAAGCCGGCCAGGCCGAAGACGCCTGCCAACCCATACGGGACAAAGAGGGCGACGGTGAGAGAGGCCATCACGACCATTTTCACAGCGTCGGCGAGATAGAACATCGCCAGGTTCCGCCCTGAGTACTCGGCGAGGATTCCGCCGGCGATTTCTGTCTCCGCTTCCGGGATGTCGAACGGGATCTTCGCCAATTCGCCCGGCATGACGACCAGAAGCGCTCCGAAGAGAAGAAGGAGTCCGATCACGCCAAGCGGTCCGACGAGTCCCCACAGCGGGTTCGTCGCCAAAACCGACAGCGAGAAGACCGTCTCGCCCGGCAAGATGACCGACAGACGCCATGCGAGGGAGACGAGGGCGACCGCGAGCGGGAACTCGTAGGCCATCATCATCACCATCTCGCGCTGCGCACCGACGGTCGCATAGGGACTGCCGGCGGCGAATCCACCGACGACCATCGCCAGCGACGGAATCGCCAGGAGATAGAGGATCAGGATCAGATCGCCGAATCCTCCGAGCAGCGGCCCGTACCCGCCGAGCGGAATGTAGAACAGGAGCGTCGCCGCCGCGACGAGCGCGATGACCGGCATCAGATTGTAGAGCCAGCCGACGGCATGCTCGGGGACGATGTTCTCCTTGACCATCAGCTTGACGACGTCGTAGAACGGCTGTCGGAGCGGAGGGCCGATTCGTCCCTGCATCTGAGCGGCGAGTTTCCGATCGAGGCCCTTGTAAACCATCCCGAGGAGCGTGGCTCCGAAGAGGATCACGACTCCCTGCCACACGGCTTCAACGAAGGTGACAGTCATCGGCTCATCCTCCTTGTCTTCTCGCGTGAGAGCCGGACGAGTTCCTCCTTGACGCGGACCGACTCGGTCCCCGCTTCATCGACGATGTGGACGCGGTCCATGCAGCACATGCACGGATCGATCGACGCTGCGATGATCGGGATGTCGGCGACCTCGTCTCCGAGGAACTTCGGTACCCACGGCATCAGGTTGTTGTACGTGGGAGCTCGGACCTTCCAGACGGCCATCTCGTCTTGTCCTTCGACGAGTCGGACGTAGTGGAACACTTCTCCACGCGGCGCCTCGTGCCGTCCGATCCCTTCGCCCTCCGCCTTCTTCAGCGCGGCGAGGAGTGCCGGGACCTTCGGAATCGACGAGAGCTCGCCCTCGGGCAGGTTCTCGAGACAGAACTCGATGATCTCGATCGACTGCGCGACTTCGAGGAGCCGGACGATGATGTTGTCGTAGACGTCGCCGATTGGCTCGGTGCCGAAGTCCTCCGGCGTAATTGCGTGGAGGTCCATGTCGGCGTACGCCAGGTACGGCATGTCGACGCGGACATCCTTCTTGACGCCGGACGCGCGCGTCGTCGGCCCGACCGAACAGAGTTCGATCGCCTGATCGTAGGTCATCACGCCGATATTGCGCGTTCGCATCTCGACCGACTTGTCGTGCAAGAAGGCGTCGATCATCTGCTGCAGCAGGCCCTTGTAGTAGTCGAGCGCCTCGTAGGCGAGCGGGGCCTTCTCCGCCGGGATGTCCCTGCGGACGCCGCCGAAGATCGGGATCGCGTAGTCGACGCGGTTGCCCGTCAGCTGCTCGAGCAGGTCCATGCACTTCTCGCGGACGTTCCACACGAGGTGCAGGAGCGTGTCGAACCCGAGTTCGTGGGCGCCAACGCCGGCCCAAAGAAGATGGGAGTGAATCCGTTCCAGCTCGCCGATGATCGTGCGGATGTACTGCGCGCGCGGCGGGACCTCGATCCCGGCCGCGTTCTCCACCGCTTGCGTGAACGCGAGCGGATGAGAGATCGAGCAGATCCCACAGATGCGCTCGGAGAGATAGAGCGTCTGGATCAGGTTGCGCCGCATCCCCATGTACTCGATCCCGCGGTGGGCGAAGCCGGGCTTGATGTCGACGCCGACGATCTGCTCGCCGGAGAGGTCGAACGTGAACCGGATCGGCTCCTTGAGGGCCGGATGTGTCGGCCCGATCGGGACGGTGTAACAGGCCTTCTCGCCGCCGCCGATCTCGAGGTTGATCGATCGGTTATTCATCGCGTTCCTCCCACTTCACCAGCCGCTTGACGCTTCCCTTCGTCTCCTCTTCGAGATCCTTGCGCCACGGGTGGATCGTCATGTCCTCCGGCAAGAAGAGGTTCCGCGCGTCCGGGATCCCGTCGATCTCGATTCCGAAGAACTCACGCTTCTCACGCTCCGACGTCTGCGCGCCGGGGAGGAGATCGGTGATCGTCGGAATCCGAAGATCGTTCTTCGGTACGAGCGTGCGGATCGTGAACGTGACTTCCCCATAGCGCTCGCCCCACCCGGCCGTGAAGTGGTAGTTGAGCGCGAGATCGCTGCCGAGGTCGTCGCCTGAGATCACCGCAAGGTGTGGATTGAAGTCTTCGCACAGGTGTGCGACCGCGTCGTGGAGCGTATCGCGGTCGACGACGACCCAGAGGTCGTAGACCGGCTTCGGGTTGATGGTGCCGACCTGTCGCTCGATCGTCCGATCCTCGAGGAGCTTCGCGCCGAGGACGGTGCGGAAGGAACCAAGAATGGTTTCCGGATTCATCAGCTCACCCCCGCCTTCTCCAACGTTTCCAGTTTCGTGACCGCCTTGACGACGGCGTCGATGATCGCCTCCGGCCGCGACGGGCATCCGGGGACGTAGACGTCCACCGGGATGACCTCATCGACCGGGCCGACGACGTTGTACGACTCGTAGAAGACGCCGCCGGTGCAACCACACCCGCCGACGACCACGACGGCCTTCGGATCCGGTGTCTGATCGTAGATCCGCTTCAGCCGCGACTCCATCGGGCGCGTGACGGGACCGGTCACCAGGAGCACGTCCGCGTGTCGCGGCGTCCCGGTGAGCATGATCCCGAAGCGCTCGACGTCATACCGCGGCGTGAGAGCGGCGACGATCTCGATGTCGCATCCGTTACAAGACCCCGTGGCGACGTGGAAGACCCACAGAGCCCGTTTGAATGATCGAGGAAGTGCCATGCGTCTCACCCAATCCAGAAGAGAATGACGAAGACGAGCCCGAGGGCGCCGACGAACCACGCGACGTAATCGTTCAAGATTCCCGTGTGCCAAGCGCGCACGCGCTTGTAGTAGGCGGACAACCCATGGACCATGCCCCAGTAGAGGTTTTCGCCACGGACGTGGAGCGCCTCGGGATTCTCCGGCTCGGCATTGCCCGACAGGAACGACTGCGTCTGATCTGTACCGCGCTTGTAGTTCTTCTGACCGCGGGATCGAACGAGGAACCCGATGATCAGAATCCCCAGGAAGAGGAGCGTCCAGGCGATCGGATTCCATACGCCGAAACCAGTGTTGATTCCGCCCATCGCTATCCACCTCCCAAGACGGCACCGATGTACGCATCACGGCCGAACCAGAGGGCTCTGGCAGCGGGCGTGACGATCGTGTCCACAAAGAAGCCAGGGAAGAGACCGAACGCGATCACGACCAGCGCGAGAACGGCCATCGGGATGAGCATCCCGAGCGGCGCTTCGCCCGCGTCGGACAGGCCGGTCCTCGGACCGAGGAACGCTCCCTGGAACGCCTTCACGAACACAGCCAAGAGCATGATGCTCGAGAGGATCGCGATGACGGATAGGAACGGGCTCACCTTGAACGACGCTTCGTAGATCAGAAGCTTCGACGCAAACCCGTTGAACGGGGGAACCCCCGCGAGGGCAAACGCGCCGATGACGAAGAAGATCGTCGTCCACTTCATCCGGTGTGCCAGGCCGCCCATCTTGTTCAGGTCCCGCGTTCCGCTTGCGCGGATTACGGCGCCTGTCGTCAAGAAGAGAAGCCCGATGCAAGCGGCGTCGTTCAGCATGTGGAAGATCCCACCCTGCATCGCGACGAAGCCGTAGTCGAGTGCGTCGGCCTTGTCCGCCAGAGCGGCACCGCCCGCGAGGAGCGAAGCGCGTCGAACGAGTCCGACGCCTACGCCGAGGAGCATGTAGCCGATCTGCGAAACGGCGCCGAAGGCGATCAGCCGCTTGATGTCACTCTGGACAAGGGCCATCGTGACGCCGACGAAGATCGTCAGCATCGCGAAGACGATGATGATCCATCCGTTGGTCGAGAGCGCTACGCCCACGCCAAACAGGGTGAACAACACACGGAAGAGCGCGTACAGGCTTGCCTGGCTGTTGGCGACGAGGACGGCCGACATCGGAGCCGGCGCCTCGCCGTAGGCGTCGGGTGCCCACATGTGAAGCGGCACCGCACCCGCCTTCATCGCGAGTCCGGTCAGGAGTAGTCCGAGGGCGACCTTGTCGACGATGGTCGCGCCGAGGGTTCCGATCTGGCCGGCGAGGAAGGCGATGTTCAGTCCGCCGTGCTGGCCGTAGAGGAGCGCGACCGCGAGCAGAACGAACAACCCCGACAGGGTGTACAGGGTCATCACCTTGAAGCCGGCTTCCTGGGATTTCTTGAGCCAGACCCGGAATCCGATCAGCCCGCAGGCGGCGATCGACGTGATCTCGAGGAACACGAAGAAGTTGAACATGTCGCCGGTCAGCTCCATGCCGAAGATTCCGTCCGTCAGGAGCAGGAGCAAGCTGTAGTACATGCTGCCGCCGGAGCGCTCTCTCCAGTAGGAGAAACTGAAGTACGCACCGGTGAGCGTCACGAGGGCGGTGATGAGCGTCATGAACGCGCTCATCCCGTCGACCTCGAACATGATCCGGATCGGTACCGTCATCCCGGAAGGGAGAGGCAGACTGAGCCCTTTCCCGCCGAGGACGTAGAGTTGCGGGGCTCCGCTGGACGCGAAGAAGTCGGCCGCGAGGAGACCGGCGAGGGCCGCCGTGACGGCGACGATCAAGCCGACGAACAAGTCCCGTGGTCCTCTTCCCAGCTTCCCGATGAGAGGGGTCGCAAAGGCGCCGAGCAACGGCACGGCGACGAGGAGAACGGGAGCGTGAACGGTGAGTGCGTTCATCCTCTCAGCTCCTTTATCTTCCGAACATCCAGCGTCCCGTAGTGACGGTGGACGAAGACGGCGAACGAGAGGAGGAGTGCCGTCGTGGCCAGTCCGATGACGATGCTCGTCAGCGTCAGGGCCTGCGGCGTCGGCAAGACCATCCTCTCACCGGCATTCGCGTACGTGTAGATCGGCGCCGCGCCGCCCGATCGGTATCCGACCATGACCAGGAACAGGTTCACGCCGGTCTCGACGAGCGAGATCCCGATGACCATCTTGATCAGGTTTCGCTTGAAGAGGAGCGCGTAGAGCCCGAAGACGACGAGGAGTGCCGCGATGATGAATGGGAAACTGCCCACGTTCATTCGGTTTCCTCCTTGCGGGCGCCCACGAGCATCACGATGACGATGCTGGCGATCCCGGTCATGACTTTCAGGCCAACGGCCCAGTTCATCAGTGGCACCAGTCCGCCGGTGTTCAAGAACCCGGCGTTTGGACCGAGTGCCACGCTCGCGCCGAACAGGCTTCCTGAGTTCGCGAGCAAGTTGTAGAAGAAGGCCGTTCCGATTCCCGCAAACGCGAGCCCGAGGAAGGCGAGAGCGCCGATCTCCTCGAGACTCTGTAGTAGGTGTTTGCTCAGCCGCCCCTTCACTCCGGCCGCGCCGAACGCGACCAGCAGAAGGGCGAACGCGCTCGCGACGACCGCTCCACCCTGGAAGCCGCCTCCGGGTGTCAAGTGACCGTGCATGATCACGTAGAACCCGAAGACGAGAACCAACCCGTAGACGAACCGGGTCACCGTTCGGACGATGATCGACATTCCATCTTGGTTCATCGCTCATCCTCCCGGAGTTTTCGGAACAGTGCGAGCACGCCGATGACGGCGGCGAACAGGACCGTCGCCTCACCGAGCGTGTCGAAGCCCCTGTAGTCGAAGACAACGGCGGTCACCACGTTGTTCGCGGCGACCTCGGTTTGTGCGTTCGCGATGAAGTAGTCGTCCATCGCGGCGTCGTTCGGCGTTCCGAACGGGCGCATAGAGGTCGCGGCCAGAAGGAGGAACGCCGTGACGAACAGGAATGCAACCAACAGAGTTGCCTTTCTCATTCCTCCTCCTTTCTGCGCGTCCGTCGAAGGGCGATGACATAGATCGCTGTCGTCAGCGCCGCGCCAATGCCGGCCTCAGCGATCGCGACGTCCGGCGCCTGCAGAATGTAGAACTCGAGCGACACCAAGAGGCTCGCCGCCGCCAAGGCCAGGACCGACGAAAGCAGGTCCTTGAACCAGACAGCGAGTGCGCCTCCGGCGACGATCAACACGAGAACGACGACGTGAAGTATGTTCCCGATCATGATCGCTCCTCCAATCGGTCGACGACTGCGCCCTTCGGCTTGACGCCGCTCCGATGCGCCGCGCGTGCGATCGCGTGCGACCCGGTCGGATTCGTGACCAGGATCGCGATCAGTGCGACGATCGAATGGATGGCGAGCGTGTTGTATTCCGCGCCGCCTCGCACGAAGCCGTAGACGATCACAGCTGCTGCGGTGAAGATCGTCCCGAACGTCGTACACTTCGTTGCTCCGTGAAGGCGCGTGTAGACGTCGGGGAAACGCATCAGCGCAAGTGCGCCCAATCCGTTGAACAGCACCGCGATGCCGAATAGAACGTACAGTAGGATCGGCATCATAGCCCCCTCTCCAAGTAGCGCGCCACGTAGAGCGTTCCGACGAACGAGAGGAGCGCGTAGATGATGGCGACGTCGATGAAGATGACTTGATCGTACGCCGCACCCAACACGATCATCGTTGCCACGACCATCGTGTTCAGCGTGTCCAGCCCGACGACGCGGTCGGCGACCGTGGGCCCCAGACCGATTCGCAACATGCTGAACAGCGTGAAGAACACGAAGCACATCGCGACGACGAGGAAGACGATCGGTTCGATGATCATTCCGCGATCCTCCTTGCCCAGTCCGCGAACGCCCCGCACACCGCCTTGCACGTCGGTTCGGTGTCGGTGACGTTGATCCAGTGGACGAATAGGTCTCCCGATTCGTCATCCACGTCGACCGACAACGTTCCCGGTGTGAGCGTGATCGAGTTTGCGAGCAAGGTGATCCCCAGCTCGGTGCTCAATCCGGGGCTGATCCGCACGATGCCCGGACGGATCTTCCCCGTGATCACACGGTACGCGACGTCAAGGTTCGCTCTGGCCATCGCCCAGAAAAACGGCCCGATGAGGTATGCCAGGAAGGTCAGGAGGCGAAGCGGGTTGAGCATTCGAAAGGGGCTCTTCCCTGACTTCTCCTCTCGCGAGATCGCGACGGAACCGGCGATTACGCCGGCGATGACGGACAGAACGGCCCCCGTAATGAGTTCCTCGGTGCTCCACGCACCGACCGTCCCGCTTCCCAGCGTCATCAGGAGGTAAAAGATGAAGGCAACGGCCGCAGTAACCAGAGTAGCGAGCATTCCCACCCCCCGATACGGCAGTCTTTGAAGACAGCCCGGCGGAACGTCCGTCGGGCGGGCTCATGGTACGGAGGGGAGAGGATTGTGTCAAGAGAACGAGGTTTCGCGCGTAGGACGCCCCCGTCGATCCTCTTCGATACTCTTACTCGACCTCGATCGACCGGACGATCGTGTCGGTCGCTCCGTCGTTGTCGGTCACCGTGAGACGCGTCTTGTACGTGCCCGATGCAGCGAAGACGTGGAGAACGATCGATCCTGATGCGTCGGTCACGCCGTTGCTGTCGAAGTCCCACTCGAACTCGACGACTTCGCCGTCGAAATCGAACGAGACGAGCCCGTTAAACTCCACAGGCTCCCCGGCGACCGGTGCCTCCGGTGCGTAGATGAAGTCGGCGATCGGGGGGAGGATTGTCCCATCGACGTCCTCCACCGCAGACGAGTCGCCGACCGGGACTTCATAGGTTGCGGTGTCGGCCGCATCGTCGTCGTCGAGGACGGTGAGGCGAACGGCGTACGTGCCCGGCGTGGGGAAGACGTGCCCGACGATCGGATCGGTCGAATCGACCACGCCGTCGCCGTCGAAGTCCCACGCGTACGAATCGATCTGCCCGTCCGGGTCGGAGGACGGCGAGGCATCGAACGTGACCGGCTCCCCGTCGACCGGCTGACCAGGCGTGTACGAGAAGTCGGCCGTTGGTGGTTGGAGTGTCGGACGAACGTCGACCGGCTTCGCAGGCTTCGAGGCGACCACGACGGTCTGGACGATCGTGTCCTTGTTTCGCCCATCATCGGTGACCCTCAAATGCACGTCGTAGGAGCCGGTCGCGGAGAAGACGCGAAGGGTCGTCGGCCCGGTAGCATCCGTCACTCCATCGCCGTCGAGGTCCCATTCGTAGGCCGTGATCTCTCCGTCGAAGTCTACGGAGAGGGTCCCATCAAATGCGACTGCTTCCCCCGGTGCCGGCGCCTCAGGGGAGAACGTGAAGCCGGCGATCGGCGGCTGGATGCTCGAAACAATGATGACGTCAGTCGTGGGGCCGGTTCCTGCGACGTTGACCGTCCGTGTCAGCGTATCCTCGTTGCCCGTGTCGTCGGTCACGGTCAAACTCACCTCGTACGCGCCCGGCGTGGGGAACGTCCATTCGACGATCGGGACGGTCGCGTCTTCCTCCCCGTCTCCGTCGAGATCCCACGCGTAGGACGCGATTTCCCCGTCGAAGTCGAGCGAGAGGCTTGCGTCGAACGTCGCGGGTTCTCTTGCGATCGGCTCTTCCGGAGAGACGGAGAAATCGGCCGTCGGCGGCTGAACTGCGACAATCACTGGCCGCGGTCGGATGTGCCCTCCGAACGCGATGACCGACGGCGAGGCCGCCGTCGGTTCGACGACGATTGACTCTTTCGTCGTGAAGGCGAAACGAGCCGGCAGTGTCGCCGGATCGAGCGACGCCGTGTATTCGCCCGGGAGAACGTCGATGAACGAGAAGGCGCCGGTCGCGTCCGTCAACGCGGAGAAGACAGCACCGTCCTCCCGGACGAGGAGAACGCGCACGTCAGCGAAGCCACCCTCGTTGATCCCCGCTGAGCCGTCCAGGTCGAGGTCCTCGAAGACGACGCCATCGACCGTGAGGATTGGCGCGAGCGGAATCGGCACCATTGTCAGCTCGCCGGCCGTGACTTGTACCGCGATCGGGGCCGGAGAGGCCGCATCGAGCGGCGTCTCGCGGATGTCGACGGAGTACGTTCCCTGACGAAGCGGCGGGAATCGGAACAGGCCGTCTTCGGCCGTCGAGACCGCGCTTCCGTTCGCTTCGACGATCGCGCCCCCGATCGGTCGATCTGCGCCCCCGTAGACTCCGTCCCCGTCGGCGTCGACGAATAGGCGTCCCTCGATTCGGCCTTTGGTGACGAGGAAGGGTAGCGGGACGTTAAGATCCATGTTGAACGTGACCCCCCATCCGAACGAGATTGGCGAAGCGTCCGCCCGATCCCACGCGATCGATCCGTCGAACACGATGTCGAGACCTTCGAGGAAGCGGATGAAGAGCGACGCTGAGAGACTGAACGAGTCCAGGGTGTTCCTCAGGCTGATCGAGGCCTCGTGAAGGGTCCCTTCGGGGCGGAACAGGATCGAGACATCGGTCTCGCCGGAGAGGACCAGATCGCTGATGACGTCGACGTGTTTCTTTTGTGTCAGCTGGAGGAAGAGGTAGAACGAATCGACGGAGAGACCGGCCCCCTCGCTGAAGGTCAGCGTCCGGTTGTGGGTCCCGAGTGCGAGATCGATCCGGTCTGAGATCTCTCCGGAGAACGTGTAGGGGAAGACACCGCTTGTCTCTCGCAGACCCATTGCCAGCAGGAGGTCGACATCGCTCATCTGGGTTGGATCGTTCTCGCGCCTCCACCCGAATTCCGTCGTCGACGTCAACGTCGGGCCGTCTTCGATCGGGTTTGCTCGGATGTTGAATCCGAGTTGGTCGCCGATCACGGTCGGTAGGAGCGGGTTCCGAACGACGTTGTCCCACTCGTGCGAAAGCGAGAGGCTGAGCGAGAGATCGGTCATGCGGAGGCGCTGGGAGAGCTGAATCCCGGCGCTGTCGCGGCCCGACCCCGGGAAGTCCGTCCCGACGGAGAAGACTTCCCCGGCAAGGAAGTAGCCCGCGACATCGATCTCGGTTCCGAACAAGAACGCGCGGCTTGAGATTCCGTCGTCGGTCCCGAGTGCGGCCTCGGCGAGGATCCGCCAATCCTCAATCGGTTCGGCTTCCGCGGTTGCTGAGACGATCGCTTGCCGGCTCATTTCGTCTCGCGCTTCGAAGTAGGCGAGACCTACGTTGGCGACCTCCGGTCCCAGTGCGAACCGGCCGCCGAATCGGGCTTCATCATCGTTGACTCCTCCGACGACGACCAGATCGAACAGCTCTTCATCGATGTCGAAGCTGCCGCCGACGCAGGAGATGCTGACGAGATCGGTCAGACGGGTGGACACGTTGCCCAGTCTCGTCATCGCCGGTTCGCGACGGTACAGGATGGAGTACGACGTGACCTCGAACGGGTCCGGACCGAACGGGTCGGTCGTACCGACGAAAGAAGAGAAGAAGCCGTTGAGGACGCGTCCCGACGTTGAAAACGTCAGCCGGCTGCCGAGGGTCCCCGTGAACACATCCTTGTCGAGGGTGAGCCGAAGTCGGCCTGGGAGGATTTCCATGGCCGTGCCGCGCACCGCGTCCGGCGTCGGGGGCAAGATCGTCGTGAAGACGACAGCTTCGTCCTCCACGCCGTCGTACAGCATCGAGACGGCGGTCACTGTGAGAACGTCCTGGCCCGATTCCGCGGTGATGGGTACGCGCAGGACGATGCGAATCGCGGCCGTCTCTTGTGGGGCGAGATCGAACACGGAAGGACTGAGTTCGACATCGAGCGGTCGCGACGAGGCGGCTGTTACCACGATCGAGTCCTGTACGGTCCCTCGATTGGCGAGTATCAGGTCGTACTCCACCGTCGAGCCCGGCCCGGCGCTCGAGCCGATCGGCCCGGTCAACTCGACGATGCTGGTCGGCTCAACCCTGATTCGTGCGAACGCCGTCGAGCGATCGCTCGGATCGCTCTCGGAAACGACGCTGAGGGCAAGTTCGTAGTCTCCGGCGGGGGTGTTCGAAGGAATGACGATCGTTGCGAAGACGGATCCTTCCTCTCCAGGGGAGACGAGAAGGGAATCCTGAGCTCCGAGGATCTGCCATCCAACCGGCGCTTCGAACTCCAGCAGGGCGGTGAGTTCCATCGTCCCGAGGTTGGCCACTGCGAAGACCGGCGTGACGAACGCCCCTGGAGCGGCCTCTTGATCGGCCGAACGAACGGCGACCGCTACCGTGCCCCAGCAAGAAAGGCCGAAGGCAAACAAGCCAACGGCCGTCCAAGCGGCCATCGCTCGGAAGGCTCTCGGTCTCGACAGCATCTCGAACGGAGAGTAGGCGAAGCTCGATTCGCGTGAAAGGACCGGACTGTAGGCGGATTGGGACGTTTGTCTGACCCATCGGTGCGTCGAGTCCGCGATGACCGGCACTCAGTCGCATGTCCCATCAGAACGAGTCAAGCGCCCCCGCACGCTCTTCACCGGTTGCTAGGGTGAGGCGGATGGCAGCGTGCTGTGGAAGGCAGACTTATGGTCGACGTGCGACTGCAACGCGAGATCGTGATCGAGATGGAGGATCGAGTTGGCGCCCTCGCCGAGGTGAGCCGACTTCTCGGCGACATGGGCATCAACCTCCTCTCGGTCGTCGTCCGGACGGACGGGGGGACGGCGCGCCTTCACTTGCTGACGAGCTGCCAGTCGCACGCGCTCGATGCGCTTCGAGAGGCCGGTTTCGCGGTCGAGGAGCGAGACATCATTGTGATGGAACTTCCGCATCATCCGGGATTTCTCAGCCGAATGAGCGAGGCCCTCGCGCGCAAAGAGATTCCCATTGAAGAACTCTACGCGACCGTTCCCGAAGACGGAGCAACGGGGCTCGTGGTCCTCCGCTGCTCCGCCAACCGGAACGCCGTCTTGCTCCTACGAGGACGGTAGGAACGCGGTGCGCTCCTTACTCGAGAACGCGCAAGACGCGTCCGTCCGACCGCCCGAACACCTCAGGGAAGTAGAATTCGTACGCCTGGGTCGGAAGAACGCGATAGGCGCCCGGCGTCAGCCCGCGGAGCGTGTAGGTGAACGTGTAGGTTCCCGCGGGGAGGGAATCGGCGAACAGGACCACCTTCTCGTCGCGGAACTCGGAGCGGGAGTACCAGCGCCACCACCACCAGTGCCACCAGGGATCGTCGTTATCGCGGCGGAGGCCGGGCTCCGGCTCAAGGAGACTCGTCGTCGCCAGTGAAGGGTCGACGGCCTCGCAGCCGGCCGGGATCGGGTCCTCGACGACGACATAGTAGAGGTCGTTCGGTGCGATGATCGTCAGCCGAACTTCGACTGTCTCCCCAACGGCGATGGCCGTCCGCTCCTCACTCGGGTCGCTGGCGGAGACGTATTGCCGATAGACGTAGATTCCGCGGTCGAGTGCATCGACGTCTTCGACCGGCAGACCGACGCTCAGATGTGCGGAGTAGTAGAGGATCCCCTCGCCGGGACCGCGCGCGATCGAGAGGGTGTGGGTCTCACGGGCCGCGAGATCGGCTCCTGCGATCGCGATGTTACGGGGCTCGCGGACCGTCTCCGGCGTGACGACATCCTGGAAGAGCGGCTCGTCGTTCAGTCCGACGCGGGTCTCGTATGCGCCTCGAAGCTCCTGCGTGACGACCATCCAGTCGGTGAGAGCGATCAACGCCCACGCGGTCTCTTGGGTTGTCTCCCAGATTCCCGCACGGCGAGCGACCATCAGCCAACGGACGACGTTCGGGATCAGCGCGTTCTCCGGGTCGATCCGGACCAGCGTGTCGAGGATGATCGCTGTCGAACGCGTGTCCGTGTTCATTGCCCACCAGTCGACGGCCGACTCCTCCCAATGGGCGCCGCTTGCAGAGAGGATCGCGTTGTTGACGAGATCGGAGACGAGCGCGTCGAGCGTCTGCTCGTGGCCGCCGATCTCGGCGAGCGCGAGGGCGAGATAGGCCGCCCCGTAGTGGCCGAGTCGGTCGCGATGCTCGAACAGGTCGGCCGTGTACTCTGAAGCGGCCGACGTTCGTCCCAGGCTCAACACGTAGACGATCCACGCGTTGCGGTTTGCGTCCCACTCGGATGTGAGATCGCGCGCCGGCACGAGCTCGTCCTCGAGGAAGTCGAGGGCCCGCTCGAGGACAAGGGACTCGACCTCAAACCCGATCTCGACGAGGCGCAGGAGCGCGAACGTCGCGTACGCCGTCAAGTGCGGGTTCGATCGTTCACTCCTCCACCATCCCCAGCCGCCGTCGCCGTTCTGTCGCTCCTCGAGCTCGGCGAGCCCGGCGGGGACCAGAAGGCTGAGCTTCTCCTCGAGTTCGGCGTCCTCGATTCCGAGGAGCGTGAGTGCCCGGTAGGTCAACGCGTTGGGAAGGAAGCGACTGACGAGCTGTTCGGTGCACTCGTACTCGAAGTGCTCAAGGTACGAGAGCCCTTCGATCATCGCCGCTGCGAGCGAGGGCTCGAGTCGAACGGCGAGTTCGCTTGCTTCGGGGTCGAAGGTCTCCGGCAGGGAGATCCCTTCGAGTCGCGTTCCCTCGCCTGTCAGTTGTCCGGAGGTCCCGACCGTCTCTCGCGCGGTGTAGCGGAAGACGGGGAGTGTCCCGTCCGGGCCGAGCGTCAGCCGCGGGCGCGCGGCGTCGCTCAGTTCGCCGGAGACGGCGCTGAAGACGAGATCGACGCTACGTGTTTCTTGCACGGTCGCCCACCAGATGATCGTGGCTTCCGCGCCCGCCGGAATCGTGACGGTCTGGACCGCAGGGTCCTCGAGCGAGACGCCGGTCGCTCCGATCGTCACGGCGACGTCTCGATCCTCGTCCGTCTGGTTGGAGACCGACGCAGCGAGTCGGACGCGGTCGCCGACGACGAGGAAGCGAGGCACGGCGGGACGGACGAGGAGAGGCTTCGTGACCAGGATCTCGGTCGTTGCCTCCCCAACCTGCGTTTCTCGGGTCGCGCCGACGGCGCGGACGACCCAGGTCGTGAGGTTGTCCGGGAGGTCGATATCGATCCGCGCCATGCCGTCCTCGTCCGAGACGATGCTCGGATGCCAGAACGCCGTGTCGAGGAACTCCTCGCGAATCTCGATTCCCTCCGGCAGCTGATTGGCCGCCCCGGCCTCCTCGGGCGCACGCATCGCGGCGGAGGGCGGAGGACCTTCAGCCATCAGGAACGCCCCGCCGACCGTTTCCTCTCCGTCGACGGCTGCCTTGTCGGCATCGAGGAGGTCGAGGTCTTCGAGTTGCTCAAGGGAGAGCCGGGTGAGCGAGATGACGAGCCCGCTTGCGGTGCGGACGCCGAGGCCTCGGCGATCGTAGAACGTCGAGACGATGGCGTCCGTCGCTCGCGGCTGCAGCGAGAGGACCGCCTTGTCGACGAGGTCGAGCGAAAGGGCGGCCCGTGCCGGAATCCCGTCAGCGTCTGTAACCCGAAGATCGATCGTCACGGGGTTGCCGGGCTCGAGTTTCACGGCCGAGGGCTCGATCGAGATCCGGAGTGCTTTCGGCGCGGGGTCGACTGCGAGAGCGACGTAGCCGACCTTGGTCCCGGCCGTTCGCGCGGCCCGATCCTCCAGAGCAAGCGCCGCCTGGCGCCCCTGAACGAGAACGACGCTGACGTAGACGTTCGGGATGTGCTCTTCGGCGATCGGTACGCGAATCACGCTGCTGTTCGACGGCAGGCGGACGACCTCGCGGGAGAGGATCCCGCCGCGCTCGACGGTGATGAGAGCCCACTGCTCGCCGGGGTAGGGGCTCGGGATCAGGATCTCGGCCGTCTCCCCGACGGCGTAGCTCGATCGGTCGCTGACGAGCGTAATGACGTCGTCGTTCGTGCGTCGCCAGGAGACGCTCTCCGGCCCGCTGACCCAGACGAATCGGCTCGAGCGAATGGTCCGTCCGGCGTCGTCTCTACCCTCGACGAGGATCCTGTACGAGCCGCCTTCCGGCGGGACGAAGGCCAGCTGTCCTTCTCCGGATCCGTCGGTGACGAGCGAGCCGTCGGCGATCTCAATGTCGTTCGTGGTCCAGGTCCATCGGCCGCTGCCGGTCTCGTCCTCCTCGAAGAGGTTGATCCACTCGCGTCGGACGATCGAGTACCGAAGGGAGCGTGCTCCGAGTCGCTCCTCGTCCCAATCGACGGTGAGGACGTCGAGCGACAGTTCCTCCCCAGCGCGTCCGATCGTCCGTCCGGCGGCGATTCCGACGTAGAAGTCGCCTTGGTGGACGATCACGGTTGTCCGGCCGGAGATCATCTCGCCGGTCGCGCCGTGTGCCGTCGCTTCAATGGTGAGGAGTCGGCTGCCTGTCACGGGATCTGCGTCCGGATCCTCCGAACGCGTCGCGATGTCGGCGGGAAGCGCGATCAGCAGGTTGCCGGCGTCGTCGGTGCTTCCGCTTCCGGCGAGCACCGGCACGGGCGGACTCGACGGAATCCACCAGCAGCTCCAACAGGTCCATGGGTCGTCGACGTCGTCGAACGTGTACCGTCCGAAGGCGGGCGGAGAGAATCGGTACGCTTTGGAGAGGACGTTCCACTCGACCGGTGCGCCGGTGACCGGCGCGCCGAAGAAGTAGGAGGCGTTGGCGATCGCGTGGAAGGACTCGTTGCGCGGGACCTCGTCCCGATCGGCGACGACGGTGACCTCGAATTCCGGCGGGCGATAGGCGGCGACCTGGAACTCGTGGTAGAACGTGCGGTCTCCCGCGTCGACGCGTATTGCGTACGTGCCGAGGGACGCGTCTTCGGCAAGTTCAACGGAGCCGGAGAACGTCCCGTACTCATCGAGCGGGAGCGTCTCGGCGTAGACCGTGTCCCATGCAACGTCTCGGATCGTGACGTCGGCCGAGTTCAGGTCGGGGATCTTGTACGCCACATCGTCTTCGTCTCGCACGATGCCGCGGAAGTAGACCGTCTGGTCCGGCCGGTAGATCGTCCGGTCGGTGTCGACGAAGGCGCGTCGGTCGGTCGGCGTCTCTCGGGAGAGGCCGAGGTCCCAGGTCGAGATGCCGTCGCTCCAGCTTGTGCTCGCGACGACGAACGGATCCCGCCCGACGATCGTCAGGCCACGCCAATCGACACCGTCTCCGGCGGACAGGGCTCCGAGGCCGTTGGCGTCCGTAATCGAGACATCGAGTTTCTCCCCGTCTGCGTCGTAAGCCCAGAGGATCACCCCGGGGACAGGGGCGCCGGCCTCCAGGTCGGTCACCCAGGCCAGAGCCTCGTCCTCGGTCGTCTTCAGGGTGACGTTGACCGAACTGGAGATCAAGAGGTGACGGTGGCCCCACCGGTCGTACGCGACGTCATCGGCTCGAAGCTCGAGGACGTAAAGGCCCGGCTCAAGCGGGCCTCCGCTCTCGACAAGATCGATTGGCGCGTAGGCTGACTCGTTGAGCGGTGCGGAGACGGAGAGGGACCAAGATCGTGACGGCCTGCCTGCGGGCACGAAGTCGTACCAGTCTGAGGTGGCTTCGAAGTACTCCGGAAGGTCGATCCGCCAGAGTGTCAGGGTGAGTCGGTTCGTGTTCCGGTGGCCGACAATGAGACGTGCCGGTTCGGATGAGCTGAGCGTGCTCGTTCGTCCCGGGACGTGGAGCCAGGCGACCGGCGAGAGGGGGGCGGTCCGGAATCGGACGGTCATCTCCTGATCGATCGTATTCCCATACGGATCGGCGATTCCTGGGCCGATGTGAAAGGTGTAGTCTCGGCTCGGCTCTGCGCCGAAACGAATCACGAACGACGAATCCCATTCCCGATACCACGAGTCGACGTCCTGCGGATCCGGCTCAGGATCGATCGACACGTGGTCCATGGCCGTGTCGGGGTCTATCGGCGCGTTGAATCGGATCGTGAACGCCGTGTACGGGTAGGCGTCGTCCTCGCCGTTTCTCGGATCGGTTCCGAGGATTCGGGGAAGTGGGACGGTCCGGAATCGCCAGCTCGTTTCCTCCTGCGTTCCCAATCCGCCCGCCTCCGCAATGATCCCGGGGGCGAGCGAGACGACGTATTGGCGGTCGAATGCCAGGGGTTCGTTCGGCGTGAACAAAAGGGTTTCGCCGTCGACGGCGACCGTTCCCGCCACCTCGTGGGCGAATACCTCTCCGAGGAGACTCGTCGTTCGCAGGGTGAGTCGGTCGGCTCCGCTTTCGAGTGCAATCGGCATGTTGAACGTGATCCGGATTGGGGCGTCGACCGGCACAAGTTCAGCGTTACGGCTTGGGTCGATCCAGACGACCTTCGGACGTACCGTCGTGAACCGCCAAATCACGTCTTCGGTGAGAGAGGTGCCGTCGATCGCGGTGAGGCCGGCCGGAACAACGGCTGCGTATTCCGTCCCCCCCGAGAGAGGCCGGCTTGGCGTGAATCGGTAGATCGACGTGTTCAGCCACTCCCCCGTGCCTTCGATCGGCGGGGAGACGAGAAGCGGCTGGGGAAGGGGTTGGGCGGCGACATCGGAGAGGGCGGTCATCGGGACGACGGGGCGGTTGAACGTGACGACGATCACGGCATCCGCCTCGACCTCGACCGTGTCCGCAGCCGGAATGACCTGAGTGACTCGGAGTTCTCCTTCTGCAGATGGAGAAGGATCTTCCTGCGATTCCGCGACCTGATCGGCGAAGACGAACGCCATCGCCAGGAGGATCGCAAGAAGCCCGAAACCGACGACCGACCATCGACGACTCTTCGCTGTCATGGTCCTACCCGCCCCCTTGGTGCGTGATGTTTACAGACTAACTGATAACGACGGCGGCGAGTCATGGCAAATCGCCTTCGTCGCCATCCTTGCATGAACACGCGCGAACCGCCGGGGTTTCAGGCGTTGAGGAATCTTCCATCGAATTCACAACGACACTTCACAAGGTCCACACAATCCGCGAGTAGCTTGGGGACGCTACAAACCAGCGAGTAGAAACATCTCGCACCCCCGATACCAGCCCTCCGGGAGAGGGGCCCCAGTGGCCCCTCTCCCATGGCCTCTCCCCAAAGACTGACGTTGGGAGTACCTCTTCGACCGCGACCGCAATCGGATACAATGCAGGCGCAAACTGGACTGAGGGGGAATCATGGTTCGCGTACGCTTCGCGCCGAGTCCGACTGGCTCCTTCCACGTTGGGTCTGCGAGGACGGCCCTGTTCAACTGGTTGTACGCACGACACGGCGGGGGGACGTTCGTTCTTCGCATCGAAGACACTGATCGCGAGCGTTCGACCGATGCGTCGATCGCTCAGATTCTCGAATCTCTCCGATGGATCGGGCTCGACTGGGACGAGTACCACCGACAGACCGACCGGCAGGCGGAGCACCTCGCCGCGGCCGAGGGGCTGATGGAGAAGGGACTCGTCTACGAATCCGAGGGCGCGTGGTGGTTCCGCGTGCCGGCGGAGGGGGAGACGGTCGTTCGCGACGAGCTTCTCGGAGACGTCGTCTACCGGAACGACCACCTGAAGGACTTCGTCATCCGCCGCTCGGACGGGAGTTTCATCTACCACTTCGTGGTCGTCGTCGACGACGCGGACATGGATATTTCCCATGTCATTCGAGGGGACGATCACCTGAACAATGCGCCGAAGCACATCCTGCTCTTCGAGGCGCTCGGCCGTGAGGTTCCCCGGTTCCTTCACATCCCGATGATTCTCGGATCGGACCGCGCGAAGCTCTCGAAGCGGCACGGCGCTGCCTCCGTCACGGAGTATCGAGACCAGGGGTTTCTCCCCGAGACGATGATCAACTTTCTTGCGCGCCTCGGCTGGGCGCACGGAGATCAGGAGGTCTTCTCGATCGACGAACTCGTCGAGCGGTTCACGCTCGACGAGATCAACAAATCGGGGGCCGTCTTCGAGGAGTCGAAGCTTCGCTGGTTGAACCAGCAGCACCTCAAGCGATCCGACCTCGATCGCCTCGTTGATCTTGTCGAGCCGTTCGTCGTCCGACGAGGCAGAGTGAGCGAGGCGGCCTGGCGGGAGGCCGATCGAGCCCGGATGAAGGTGGGCGCGGATCTTCTGCGCGATCGCTCTCACACGCTTGAAGATCTCGCTTGGGCGATGGAGATGCTCTTCCCGATCCCGCTCGAGCGGGTCGACGAGATCGAGGTCTCGCCGGTTCAGGCAGACCTGATGCGTGCCGTCGCCGATGCGATCGAAACGGACGATTCGTTCACGGCCGAATCGATCGAGACTAAGGTCCGCGCGGCACTGGACGCAGCCGGCGCGAAGCTGAAGGATGTCGCCCTCGCCTGCCGGATCGCGGTCACCGGCCGGAGGGCCGGCCCGGGGCTGTTCGACATCATGAGCCCGATCGGAGCGAAGCCCGTCGCGGAGCGCCTCCGTGCCTATGCGGGCGGAGGGGACGAATGAGGGGATGCGTCTGTGCCGGACTGGTTGTCGCGTTGTCTGTGATCGCCGGCGCGGCTCTCGAAGTGGATCTTGCCTACGTCGAAGACATCACGGGGCTGACCGCGGAATGCTACATCCGCGCGATCAAGCTTGACGACGTCGAGAGCACCGGCGACGAAGGGACCGGCGAGATCGTGCTTGAGGGGGCTCTCGACCTCGCCGCCGGGCAGCACACCGTTCGGGTCTTGCCGGCGGCGAACGAGGTGCGGTTGTGGGTCGACCTTGACGGAGCGGGAACGCTCACTCAGCTGGAATGGGAGCGGGCTCTGGTCGATGGGACCCTGCTTGCGAACGTGCAACTGGAGCTGACCTACGCCGCCGACTTGCGTTCGCCCTATCGGCTCTTCCTGATGTGGAATCCATTCCTTCCGACCGTGATGACCTTCTGCCGAAACAGCTATCGGGAAGGGAGACTCGGGCTCGGAGATCGCGAAATGCGCGTCGCGGTCATCGACGCGGACACCGACGGACGCTATGACCTCCTCGAGGGAGGGGTCCTTCTCATCGACATCGACGGAGACGGAGAATTGCTGGCGACCGGGGACTCGCACGAACGCTTCCTGCTCGACGAGCCCTTCAACGTCGACGGAACGTCGTACGAGATCACCGCCGTCGCCGAGGACGGAGGCTGGATGCGGGCCGAGGAGTCTGCGGAATCGGTCCCGCCGAAGGCCCCGCTACTCGCTGGATTTGCTGCACCCGCATTCTCGTGGACGGACGAAGAGGGAGAGACCCTGTCGTTGAACTCGATTCGCGGGACCGTCGTCGTCCTCGATTTCTGGGCCGGGTGGTGCACGCCGTGCCTCGCCGAACTGCCGACGCTGAGGCAGCTTGCGGCCGAGTTCGGAGAGGCTGTGACGGTCGTCGGGATCAGCCTCGATCGAAGCGTGGAGACGTTCGAGTCGGCCGTGGCCGACCATGAGATCAACTGGACACAGATCTACGACGGGTCCGATGGACCGATCAGCATCCTCTATCGGATCGAGGGAATCCCGATGACCTATCTGATCGATCGCGACGGCGTGATCGTCGCCCGCGGTCTACGAGGCCAGCGGCTGCTCGACGCAGTCGCCGCCCTCGCCGAGCAGGGCGAGGAGGAAGAGGGCGGATGAGCCGACGAGGCGCGGTTGGAGGATTCGCCGTGATCCTGGTCGCTTCGTTCGCGCTTGCAGCTCTTGCGCAGGAACCGATTCTCACCTTCTCGATCTCCCCTCAACCGGTGATAATCGCCGTGGGTGGGCGGGCGGAGGTGCGCCTTGCTGTCGAGAATGGATCGGTGCGTGAGGCCGACGACATCGAGGCCGCGTGGATCGGGTCGGACGACCTCGCCTTCGCGGCCGAGCCGGAGCCGATCAAGCTCCTGAACCCGTTTGAGACAGGATCGATCCGAATGGTCCTCGCTGCCTCGACGGAGGCCGGCGAAGGCGAGCGGGCCGGTCGCCTTGAAGTGATCTACACCTACTGCATCGGCGACGTCTGCTACCAGATCGTCGAGGAGCTGGACGTCAATCTCCTCGTGGAGCCGGCGGACAACCCGATCGTCGGCGACGATGAGGGAACGGACGTCATCGTCGGAGAGACCTCAGCCGAACCGCGCCTCCCGTGGTCGTGGATCGGGTTTGGCCTTGTCTTGGCCTTCGTCGGCGCTGCGATCGTCTTTGCGGCACGAACCGGCCGAAAGGCCGTTGCGGTCGTCGCGCTCGCGCTCCTTCTCGCCGGAGCCCTGGCCTATGGCGTCGTGCGGAACCAGCATGAGCAGGCGCAGGCGATCGGGGCTGTTCTCTGCACGTCGTGTGTTGGGATCGAGGAAGCTCGGGCGTCGGACGACGTGCGGCTCTCCGCCGAAGCGATCGCGGCGTTGGGGATCCTCGCCGAGGACGTCGAGCTGACCGTCTTCTACGCGGTGTGGTGTCACTCCTGTCCCTTCGCGGAGGCGATGGTCGAGCGAATGGCTGAGGCGAGCGACCGGATCGAGTACACCTTCGTCGACGTCGAGACAGCGCCCGAGTTGGCGGAACGGCACGGGATCATCCGATCCGGTCGGACCGTCGTTCCGGCGATCACGAGAGCGGGCACGGAGGAGGTCCTGTTCGGGATCGAGGATCTGGAGGATCGGCTCCTCAGGCTGCTGGGGGTGGGCGAATGAAGGCGACGAGCGCCAGACGGTGGACCCAAGGGCTCGGTCTCCTGTTCGGCCTGTTCGGGATCACGGGAATCGGGATGACCCACGTCCTCTTCCCCGGTCTTCACTGCTACGCGTGTCCTCTTGCGGTCACGGTCTGCCCGATCGGACTGATGCAGAATCTGATCGTCTTCGGGACACCGCCCTTCTTCTGGCTCGGTGCGATCCTCGCCTACGGTCTCCTCGCCGGGCGCGGCTTCTGCGGATGGTTCTGCCCGTTCGGGACGCTCAACGATCTCCTCGCCTTCCGGAGGGTTAGGATCTCCAAGCCCTTCTCGTACACGAAGTTCGCCGTCCTCCTGGCGACGGCCGCGGCCGCCTGGTATCTGGCCGACACGGTCTTCTGCAAGCTCTGCCCCGTGGCGTCGATCGAGGCGTCGATCCCATACCTGCTTCTCGGCGTCGCCAAAGTGAATCGGCCGTTCCTCGTCCACATGGGGACGCTCGGCGGAACGCTGGTCGGGATGGTCCTAATCTCGCGGTTCTGGTGTCGATACCTCTGCCCGATGGGCGGCCTGCTCGCCCTGTTCAACCGGGTCAGCCTCCTCCACCTGGATCTGGACGCAGCGCGATGCGCCGGCTGCAGCGCGTGCACCGCCAGATGCCCGATGGGGCTGGAGCCGCACACGGA
>Ga0272443_10000577_pt1 | contig 65450 bp, 68 predicted proteins | sample SSMAcet12_FD_193581 | JGI IMG/M metagenome (GOLD analysis project Ga0272443, IMG submission 193581) | Marine sediment archaeal communities from Little Sippewissett salt marsh, Falmouth, MA, United States - SSM-Acet-12 | ecosystem: Environmental > Aquatic > Marine > Wetlands > Sediment ...
TTTCCATCCGGAATGCACGAGTGCGAAGATCCTTTTTCCCGGATCGAAGAGAAAAATCGGCATGCAATCTGCTACCGTCACCGTCAGAACATCCAGGGAGGTGTCGGCAACCAATCCGTCGCCCTCGCCCCCCGTCCGCGGAATATCTCCGGTCAACAACACCTTCCGTGAGTGGACCTGCCGCAGCGAGTAGACCCGTTCTTCGTCAAGGCCAAGTTTATGATACAGCTGCAGACGATTCTGTTCGCCTTCCCGGGAAGACAGCTTCATGTCCCCGAGAGAAAGAAGAGTGATCAGCATGTCAGGTTCTTCCGGATTCCGCTTCTCCACCCATCCAATTCCGGACAGCGAAGTCCGCTGAAGCTGCAGAGATGTTTTCATCCTTCTCCCTGCTTTTCCGAATCGTAGAGCTGCGAGAGAATTTCCAGGAAACCATCCAGCTTCTTCTGGACCATACCGAGTTTCTGCTGCAGGTTCTTGTTCTCATTGCGGCCTATGTAGCCCATATTGGAAAGCGTGTCATATCTGCCGCCCATATCTCCGTAGAGTATTCCGCCGATTAGATTCTTTAGAAGCGTGGCGTAATCGAGGGATTTTTTGATTACTTCCTCCATCTGAACATCAATCTCCTCGATGATTCTCTGTACCTTCTGTATGCGCTTCTTCTCATTCGGTATTTCATGCCCAATCAGGTCCAGTCGCAGGCCGAATTCGCCGTCCGGAGCCAGCTGCTTTCCCAGCGCCGTAATCCTGTCATTCACCCACAGCATACCGTTGTACGCTTCATTGTATTCTTCCCTGTTCTGCTCCTTGTAGAACTCACCGTCAATTAAAATCAGTTTGAGCGGACTGTTCATATCAGGAATGAACATGCGGTCCATGAAGCCTCTGATGAAACCGATCGTCTTGACGTAAACGGGCTGCAGCTTCAGGTCCTTTCCTGCTTTGCTGTACACTTCTACGTCGGGGTAGACCGTGGATTTGAGGAATTCCTTGGCTTTTTCGATCATCTTGCCGCGCTTGTACTCTTCGGTGTACCTGCGCATTGCCGTTTCGAAACGGTCATACCAGAATTGCTTGAACAGAACGAACCAGTCCTCGCCTCCCGGTATGGCCGGCGGGAGGTACTCAATATTTCGCATTACGAGACGCGTCAGCTGAAGCAGCGGCACCTGCTGGTTGAAAAACCTGATAAACGACATACACTCTTCGGTCCGGTTCAGCAGAGCCAACAGCCTCTTGTCTATTTCTTCCGAATCTTCGTCCTCGATTACATCCTGGAGGTAGAACAGAAATACCAGCTTCATGAGCTCTTCAGGAGGGGGAGACTTCATGGTGTAGAGAGTATTAGTCAGATCCACAAGAGGTGTACGGACATCGGTAAGGAGAGCTTCCATCTTCTGAACCGGCCTCTTCTCGAAATGGGTCAGCAGCTTCTCATACTGGTAACTCACCAGAAGCGAAAGATGATGAAGCATCCTCACACGCGCATAGATGAGCTTCTTGCGGGAATTGTCTATACCGCCGATGATATCATCTATTCTGAATTCGATCTCCTTGCGCAGCTTGTAGGGATCGTATATCGCCTTCTCATACGAAATATGTTCCGGCTGGATCTCGGCAATCAGCTGCTCCTGTATATCAGGCATATCCCATCCAGCCAGAAAGGCAAAGAACTCCCGCTTCCTTGAACCCAGGACCTTCCGCAATGGATCCCGCATGAAATCAAGTCTCTCCTGCAGCTTCTTCACGTTCCAGTAGAAGTTCTGATCTAGAATACCGGTATGCTGCCAATATACATCACTGTACTTCCGTTCAATCTTCTTCCCGAGCTTACCGAGAATCATATCTTCCAGGAGTGTCTCCCTGTTCATCTTGCCGAACACGACCCTTACCATTATCCACAGTCTTTCCCACCACTGCAGCTGACGATAGGCGCTTATGTAATCGAACTTCTGTTCTCCCTCTTCGATTATCTTCAACGGCTCCTGACTGATAAAATTCTTCGTTACGGTATTGAGTTTATTGAACAGCTCTTTCCGTTCGCCTCTCGAGAGTCGATTTGCAAGTCTGTCGAAGACTGAATGATCTTCCATGCTGATTAGTATAATGGATTCAGTTGCATTTTGAAATATGAAAAAAAACGCCCGCCATCGTAATGGCGGGCTTTAGTCCCTAGGGGAATCGAACCCCTCTCTGGAGACTGAGAATCTCCCGTCCTAGCCGATAGACGAAGGGACCGTAAAGAGCTGGCCGAGAAGGATTTGAACCCTCACAGACGGAACCAGAATCCGTAGTGCTACCATTACACCATCGGCCAGTAAACTGTGCAGCAAAATGTACTAAAAGCTGGCATTTTTGTCAACACGACGATCCCGCTTTTCTCGCTCCCTATTCCGAATCATAGTCGATCATCGTGTGTATCGTATACCTGGACAGCTTTTCGTGATATTTAAGAAAAGGAAGCCCGATTACGCAGAATATGTCTGAAACAGTCGCGCCGAGCTCCTCAATGAGTTCGGCAGCCGCTTCGAGAGTACCCCCGGTGGCAACGAGATCGTCGATGAGAAGAACTCTGTTCCCATTCCTTACATCGCTGGAATGGATCTGTATGCGGTCCTCTCCGTATTCGAGCTGGAACCGCTTCTCCCTGGTCTCTCCCGGGAGCTTCCCCGCCTTGCGCACGAGTATTTGCGGAATATTCATCCTGTATGCAAAGGGCGACGCAAAGAGGAATCCCCGGGCTTCAATCGCTGCGACCGCATCGATATGCGAATCCCTGTACCGTTCGACCATCGTATCTATACAGTAACTGAAGGCTTCCGGGGATTGAAGTATTCCGGTAATATCATAGAAAAGGATCCCCTTTTTTGGAAAATCAGGTACTTTTCGTATTGCCCTGTCTAAATTGTACTTCTCACCCATCTCTCGACTCCATTCTGCAGTATTTGTTACTAGTACTACATTACACAATTCAAGCTGATTGCGAAAGTATTTTTTTCAGGGATAGACCTTCTTGAATCGCTTCACCCGCGGAAACGCGTTGAGATTCAGTTCCGACCGCTCTCCCCTCAGAAGATAATGGTAGCCGATACCGGCTATCATGGCTGCATTATCGGTACACAGCTTCATCGAAGGGAAGATGGCTTCAATATTTTCCATTTCAACGAGTTCCTTCCGCAGAAGTGAATTTGCAGCTACTCCTCCGCCTGCCACGATCCTGCGGATTCCCGTATCCTCAACCGCACGTCTGACGCGCTTCATCAGCATTTCTATAGCCGCCTTCTGAAAGGACGCGGCGATATTCGCTTCGGTCTTCGGAGAATGCCCGTCCCAGAACTGATCGAGCTGATTGATGACCGCCGTTTTCAGTCCCGAGTAGGACACATCATAGCGGTGTTCGCCTTTATGCAGTGAAGGATCCGGGAAATGGAATGCCTCCGGATTCCCCTCGCTGCTCAGCTTGTCTATTGCGACACCTCCCGGATAGCCCAGATTATAGTGCTTGGCGACTTTGTCGAATGCTTCTCCGCAGGCATCGTCAATGGTAGCGCCCATCACCTTGATCGTATCGAAATCTTCGACCTTCGAGATTACCGTATGTCCCCCCGACACCAGCAATCCAAGATACGGATACTCGATATCGTACTCCAGATGCGGGGCATAGAGATGCGCCCGAATGTGATCTACGCCGACGAATGGTATTCCTCTCGCAAAAGCGAGTCCCTTGGCGAAATTCAGCCCCACCAGCAGCGAACCTACCAGACCGGGCCTGTTGGTGACGGCGATACCTTCTATTTCATCCATTGTCACTCGTGCGGCTTCGAGAGCTTTTGCAGCGACTGTCATGATCCACTCGGTGTGCATCCTCGATGCAATTTCCGGCACGACACCGTTGAATGGACGGTGAAAATCTATCTGAGTCGCGATTTCATTGCTCAGGATGCGTTTACCGTCTTCTACCACGGCTACCGAACATTCGTCGCAGGAGCTCTCAACTCCCATCACCAGCATGAGCTACCTCCTCGGTGAAATGACTTGACATATAGGCGAACTCATATCCCCGCTCCTCTATCTCTGCATACCACAAAGCCAGTGTCGCCGCAAGCTCTTCGCACCACACATGTCCGATCATAACGACATAACCCTGTTCGTCGGCCGTTTCAAGTGCCTCTTCCAGGGATGCTTCAATTGCCTCCCGGCTGGATTCGTTATCCAGAAAAACATGCCTTCTCGTGCTCGGCAACTGCAAGCTTTCGGCAACCTTCTCCGCCACCGATTGCGATGTGGTCCTGCTGTCCAGAAAGAAGAGCTTCGGATTCACCCGGTACAGCTGTTCTAAAGTGCTTTTCATGAGCTCAAAATCGGCGGTACCCTTTGATCCCATGTGATTGTTCATTCCCACGGCATCCGGCAGCTGTGACAGATTATCCATTACCGTTCTCTGAATCTCCTGCGGCTGCATATTCACATAGAGTGCTCCCGGCCCCGGATCCTGGTCCCCAACGGGTTCAATCGGCTGATGAAGCATGACCTCTCCCCCGCTGTCCATTATTTTTCTGTAAGCAGACTCTGTACTTTCGAGTCCCGGAAGTATGGCGAATGTCATCGGCACCGGGATTGCGAGGAAGCTGTCCAATTGTTCGATGCTGTATCCCACATCGTCAATAACCAGGTACAGGTATTTCGGGGCCGTCCCCACTTCAGCTGCCGATTTATCTTCTTGATCCGTCGTTTCTTCCGATTGTTCTTCATACGCGGGTTTTACCTCTTCCGGTTTCTCTCCGGCCGGCTTCACTTTGTCGGCAGTTTCTTCATCTATTCCGGATGCTTCCTTCTGAACGTATGGTTCTACACTCTCCTGCCCCGCGAGGTCTTTTCCCTGCCGCGGTATGACAAGGAGGAGAAGCGACACAAGCAAAACTATGCCTGCGAGAAGTATGTAAGCTGCTCTTATTCGATTCTTCTGAGAAAGGGGCTTCTTTGTCTTTTTGTTATTCGATGTATTCTTACCGTTCTTCAATGGTGACTCACCGGCGGGCAGGAGGAGACCCGCCGGCGGGTCCCTCACCCGTAAATATATTCCCTTACTTCATCGGAATGTTGGCGCAGTTTCTTGATTGCCTTCATTTCGATTTGTCTCACCGTTTCAGGTGAGATACCCATCTCTTCGCCTATCCGCTTCAACGTGACCCGCTTCCCTCCGTAGAAGGAGAATCTGGCCAGCAGTACTTGTCGTTCCTTTTCTCTCAAGTGCTCCAGGAATTTAAGTGTATCTTCCTGCGCGCACTTGCGCAACAGCTCATTGTCAGGCTGGTATGTCGTATCTTCGTACATGTCAACCAAGCGTGAATCCCCGGATTCATCTTCCCAATCAAGGGACACCACCGGATTTGCCGATGTGAGCAGAGAAGAGATCTCCTCTTCTTTTACATTCATTGCCTTCGAAATCTCGTTGAGTTCAGGCTTTCTCCCCTCGTCCTGACTGAATGAATAGTAAAACCGCTGTACCTTCCGCAGCAGTTCTTCCTTGCGGTGAGGCAGCTTGATGTGCCGCTGGTTCTTCGCTATCGCCCGAACTATCGACTGCCGTATCCACCAGGCGGCATATGTCGAGAAACGTACGTTCTTCCGAAAATCGAACTTCTCCGCCGCTTTCATGAGTCCGATGTTCCCTTCCTGTATGAGATCGAGAAATGCGACTCCGGAAGACATATATGAACGTGCAATTTTAACGACAAGACGCAGATTTGCTTCAGTTAATTTCCTGAGGGCGGCCCGATCTCCTTTCTCGATCCTCTTTGACAGGTCGATTTCTTCTTCGAAGCTGAGGAGAGGTTGTTTTTTTATACCTGAAAAATAATGCTGTAACGCATCTTTCTGTGCTGTATCACCAAGTTTTTTCATTTTATACCCTCCGGAATAATGTTGCAAATAGCGTGCCAAAAATCGGAGGGATACGGTAATTTTATAATTACATACTCAGAAATGATTTGTCTTTTTCACACTTTTTAATCACTCGTTTTTTCAACTCAAAGTGTACACTTTTTTATACATCTCTCTTTTTTTGAATATAACTTCTATACGCCCATCCCGTTTTTCAGCTGTTCATACATCATAGTATCTAAGCCAAGATTTGCTGTTTTTGACATTTTTTGTGCATACTCATCGTACAGCATATCTTCGAATATCTCTTCTGCATGGCTGGTAGGAATGAGCCCTTCCTTATTCACGGTCTTTCTCATCGTATCAAGCATCTGCTTTATCAGTATTGCCTGGAAATCGTTACACACTTCCTTCAGCTTCCGGTCATCGTCGGCAGTTACATTCGCGTTACCGGTATCGATACGTGTCTTCATATCATTCACGCGATTAGCTTTCGTTCTGTTCAGCTGCAGCATATTCATTTCCACCAGGCTGCTTGAATCTATTCTCATGGTCGTACCTCTCGTCCTACATTACTTCCAGTGTACCATAGAGAGCACCCGCCCTTTCTATAGTCTGCAGTACATCAATTATATCATCGACCCGTAAACCCGCCTTCGTGAGTACATCCACCACATCTTTCACGCGGGCCGTATTGTCCAGATGCACGCTTGATTCCTGCTCTTCATTCATCTGCTGCCATCCTACTGAGAGTTCACTCTCTTTGAAGGAGATAACCACCGGTGCGATCCTCACGTTTTGCCCCATCACAACTACCCCGGAAGATCGATTTATGACTACTCTGGCCGGAAAGACGGGTACCACTTCCAGTGAGCCGATCTCCGCATTCAACCTCACAGGATCGAATTCCTCTCCTGTCGGGCGTACTTCAATTTTCTCCGCATCTACCGCCCTCACACTGTATTCAGGAAACTGTTCCTCGATTACCTCCATCACCCGTACCGCCATTGCAAAATCAGGACTGTTGAGAAGAACGGCGACTGCATCTCCGGTATGAAAGTCTGAGACTATATCACGTTCCATTATTCCGCCTGAAAGAATGCGGCCGACTGTTCTGGTTGCACTTTCCTTTTCTACACTCACGACCCGGCCCTGTGCAACGGCATAGACAGTGCCGTTGGCACCCTTCAGATTTGTCTGCAGTAAAATACCGCCTTCAAGATTGCGTGCATCCAGGAGACTCGATACATCTACATCGAGTTTCTGCCCTTCCCGGGCGAAAGTCGGTGCCGTTGCTGTCACAACTACTGCGGCGCTGTTTTTACTTTGTACGTCTTCAGCGTCGATCTGCACGCCGAAGGACTGCATGAAATTGGCCAGCATTCGTTTTACGAGTACTGAACGGGTTGAATCTCCCTGTCCTCCAAGTCCGGTCACCAGTCCGAAACCTACGAGTTGATTTTCTCTCACGCCCTCGAAGGCGGCAATATCGCGGATTTTTACCGTCGCGGCTTCCTGACCATACACCGGCAGTACCGACACAATTATGAATACGAATATCGTGCATATAAAAACGTGTCTCTTAATTTTCAATCGTGACCTCTCCCTCGTACTGTATTCGACAGTCCTTCACTGTTCCGCTGTTCAGGCGCACCGGTATGATCCCTCCCCGTGTCCCGCCACCCCGTGCTACTCCCGGCATTTTTATCTGTACATTCCCGCTTCGAAAAACAACGACAACTTCATCGCCGGTATCAACCATGTTCTTCTGCTTCGTGTTCCAGGCGGTCAGGATTTCGCCCTCTTTTATCGTCCTGACGGCTATATAAGCCCCTAAGCGGTTTATTTCCAGAGACTCCGGTATCGAATCCTCCCTCTCGGCACGGAGGACTGTATCGTTCAGATAAAAGACATCACCTTTGTGAATCTCTCTGTCTGCAACAGGATACGCCTTTAAGATCTCCGTCCTTCCTTCGACGACTGTCTGGACTTCTGTGTTTCCGGTTTGTCCCCTGCACATCAATCGTATGCGTCCGCTCCGCTCATCGATATGGATGATTTCAACATTCACAATTTCCGTACCGTCAAGGAGCCCGGGAATTCTCAGTATCGATAATTCAATCCGGCGGTCATGGAAAGCAGGCCTTTTTTTCAATATCTCCAGGGTCTCTTTCAGCAGGCTTCGTCTGACTGTATCCTGGATAGATGCTGGAATGTAGATTGATGCAGTGCCAACGAGAACTATCGCTTTGTCTCTTCCTCGTTCCCCGGCGGCTGGTTCTGATTTCCTTAAGAGGGAACGGAACTGCCATACTGGTACGACCGCTGCAGTCTCTCCGAACACGGTATGCAGCTGGTCCTGTTCTATCTCCGATAAAAAACCGCTCACCCTTCCGCTTCCTACCGGATTTGCGGAGGAGAACATATCTTCCTGTCCAATGCTGATACTTTTCGGGAGAATATACTGTTTTATATGCAGTTCTACGGCTTCAGCGGCAAACAGGCCCTCCGCAACGCATATCAGAATGAATACGCAGATTGAGATGAACCTGCAGCCGTTCATAGCTTACTACTCCGCTTCTACCGCTTCAGATTATTGGCGATACCCAGCATTGTATCCGAGGTCTGTATGGCTTTCGAGTTGAGCTCGTACGCCCTTTGCGCAACGATCATGTTCACCATCTCCTGGACTACGGATACATTGGATTTTTCAAGAAACTTGTGAATGGTCTTACCCATTCCGTCGATCCCCGGGCGGCCTCCGATCGCATCGCCCGACGCATTGGTGACCTTGAGCATATTCTCGCCTATTGCCTTCATACCGGCCGGATTGACGAACCTGAACAGTTCCATCTGTCCGACTTCGACAGGGTCGTCGTTACCGGCAACCTTTACGCTTACCCGCCCGTCCTGTGATATAGTGACGCTGTCCCTGACGAAGTTCTCCGGAAGAATGATTTCAGGCATTACCCGATAGCCGTTGGCATTCACCAGCTGGCCGTTGCTGTCGATCTTAAAGGAACCATCCCGGGTATAGCCGTAGGTACCGTCGAGAAGCATGACCCGGAAGAAGCCCTCACCCTGCACCGCAATATCCGAAATATTATCGGTGTTCTGCAAGGCTCCCTGGGTGAACATCTTCTGCGTCGCCGAGACCTTGACTCCATGACCCACCTGAATGCCTGTAGGCACGGTGGTCCGTTCAGTCGCCGGCGTTCCTGCAACACGGGTCGTCTGGTACAGGAGGTCTTCGAAGTCGGCCCTGTTTTTCTTGAAGCCGTTGGTATTCACATTGGCGAGGTTGTTCGAAATGGTATCAATGTTGAACTGCTGACCCGTCATACCGCTTGCCGCGGTCCATAATGATCGCATCATACCTTATACTCCTACATCTTCAATACATCATTGATGAGTCTTCCGCTGAGCTCATCCTGGGTCGTGATGGTTTTCTGGTTGGCCTCGTAGGCGCGATTCACTTCGATCATCCGCACCATCTCGGTCACCGGATTGACATTGGAACCTTCCAGGAATCCCTGCTCCACCTTCGTTTCCGAGCCCAGCGCGGCCTGCTGCGATTCTCCGGCCTCTTCAGTGGTCTTCCAGAGAGAATCACCCTCTTTCTTCAGGAACCGCGGACGTTCGAAATCTACCACCTTGAGAGTATCCACGAGCTCCAGATTTTCCCATTCGTTCTCTTCCATCGAAACGAGCCGCTCCGGATCACCGCTCAAGGCTGCGTTCTGGTAGACATTTCCCTTCTTGTCAACCACGAAGTTGTTCTTCTTGATACGGATAATCCCGTTTTCTCCGAGGACCGGTTCACCCTGCTTGGTGACGAGTATTCCCTCCTTGCTCAGATGAAAAGAACCGTTGCGGGTATATCTCTCTCCCCTGGTCGTCTCAACACTGAAAAAACCCTGGCCATCCAGTGCGAGATCGAAGGGGTTGTTGGACTGTTTCAGGGCGCCTTGATTGAAAACGGTGAAGGATTCATTGTACTCTACACCTGTTCCGATCTTTCCGACTACCGGGGCTACATCAGAACTGCCGAAGGGGAATTTGTAAACCCCGTTATCGTTCGTCCGGCGTATGAGCATCTGCGGGAAAGCTTTGCTGACCGACAGATCACGCTTGTAGCCGGTTACATCGACGTTGGCGAGATTGTTCGACAGAGCATCCATGCGATGCATCTGGGCCTTCATTCCGCTTGCGCCGGTATACATACCAGGTATCATACTTTCTCGCTCCTCCTACTATCCAGTATCGGATTCTTGAGGCGTTCCTTAAGGTAATTTCAACTTATGCATGGGCTTGAAACTATCCGGCTATATTCTTATTGAGCGTCAATACTTGCATTTTTTCCGAAATACCGATAAAGTGTCCGCAGTCAGCCAAAATAGCTCAGTGGTAGAGCAACGCTCTCGTAAAGCGTAGGTCGTGAGTTCGAATCTCACTTTTGGCTCTCTAGTCCGGAGGGTGTGCTGCCGCCATGGCGGCGAGGAAGCGGGACCTGATTCAGCGTGAATCAGGTCTCGCTTTTTTGTTTGTTTCTCTGTGAATTCACGAATCGCTGGAAGTCATTGATATTTCTGACGGTAATGCTGTCCTCGTAGATTTCGACCCTGCGCTGTCCCGCGAAGTGGTTCAGTACTTTTTTACACTCGGAATAGGACATTCCCGCCCAGTGGGCGATGTCCTCCACCGTGGCCTTGAAGATCCGCTGGTCCTGGTCAGGGTCTTCGACCACCTGATTCTCGGCAAGCATCAGGAAAACATCCGCCACCCTCGCTTCAATGTTGTTGAGGGTTAGAATCATGAACCGTCTCTTCTGATCGTATATCCTCTTGGTGAAGAGCTTGAGCAGTTTGAGTGCGATCTGCGGGTTCCCTTTCATCAGGATTTCGAAGTTCTGGCGGTTGAACTCAAGGGCCTTGACTTTGTCTATTGCCACCGCCGTAGCCGATCTCGGGGCTTCTTCCAGTATCGCCATTTCGCCGAAGATTTCACCAGGCTGCAGTATATCTATGTTTTTCTCGATATCTCCGAGTATCTTGACGATCTGGACACGTCCCGACTGGATCAGGTAGAAGTTATCCCCCGGTTCATACTCGCAAAAAACAATGTCTCCCGGTTGAAAGGTCACCGCGAAACGTTCGAACATTGATAAATCGACACTCATCGCTTTTCCTCTATCTGCCGCAGCGCTCTTTTTGCCTTTCTGTACACGACCTCGTTTTCTGTGGCCATACTCAGTACCTTGGAATAGAAGCTGGCGGCTTTCTGACTGTTTCCAAGTTTTTCATGACATTGCCCCACGTAGATCAGAGCGTCTCTCAAATCCGGATGAGTGGGATAACGTTTTATCATCTGGGTGTAATGCTGAACGCATTTTTCGTAATCCTCGAGGCCGAGGAGACAGCGTCCGATCTCGAAGTGGGCCTTGGCGGCATACTCATCGCTTGAGCCATCCTCGACAATCTTCTGAAACTCTTTCTGGGCTTCCTGGTAGTTCTGCTGGCTGTAGAGGCTGACGGCGTTGTAATATTTCTTGGCCGTATCCGAAAGTTCTTCCCGGTCGTGCGAGACGGCGGGTTTGGACGCGGCTCCCACGCTGAAAGCTGACCCGGCGGGAGATGCAGCTGCCTGCCCCTGGCAGGCTTTCTCGGCCTTCTCCATATTCATCGTAGCCTCGCCGCTGTAGATCCCGGAGGGATAATAGGTAATGTAACGTCTGAATGCATATACCGCCTGGGGATATTTACCAGCATTGAGATAGTACTGCCCGATCCGGAAGAGACCCTCTTCAGGTTCCAGGCCTTCGTTGCCGGAAGATATCAGGTTACGCACCTGCTTGTGCATTCTCCGCAGCTGATTGGAAAAGACCTTCAGCATCTTCATGATGATGCGGGTGTTCTGCATCGCCAGCTGCTCGAATTCCGGTACTGAAAAAATGACCATCTGCGCATCTGAGAGAACAACCGCAGTCTCTTCCCGCGGGTATTTTCCCAGTGCAGATTTCACGCCGAAAAATTCTCCGGTGTTTATCAGGTCGTGTATCTCCTGACCGGTCTCAATATCATTGTAATTGAGACTCACCTTCCCGCTTTTCAGTATATAGATCCGGTCGGTGACATCCCCGTTGAAATAAACGACCGAATTCGCCCTATATCTTACCGCTTTTGGCATTTTTGCTCCTGATAACAACTCTACTTCACATGAAAAATTGTACTTTTCAAACCAACCCCTGTCAACATAAAGAATCACGTAGTTTACATTGCCAGCACTTAAAGGGTACGTTACTATTGATAACAGGAGGGTAAAACAGGTGTTGCGGCACATGGGAACGGCGGTACTGGACAGTTTCGACGAACTTCTCTACTCAGCAGGGTTTTTCTACCGCTCGGTAGTAGCTTCCCTGCAGTACTTCCGCAGGCGACAGGTCGGACGCGGGGTCATCACCATGCAGCTGCTCTTTACCGGAGTTGAAGCTGTCACGGTAATCGCCCTGATTTCGATCTCTCTCGGCGCGGTCATTATCATTCAAGGCGTCAACATTTTGCCCCAGTTCGGTCAGGGCGTGTTGATATACAAGATCCTGATCACCGTCATCACCAGAGAACTGGGGCCCATCCTCTGCGCCTTTGTCGTCATCGCGCGATCCGCTACTGCGATAGCGACGGAGCTCGGACATATGGTGGTGAGCCACCAGATCGAAGCCTACATCTCCACCGGGGTGAACCCTATCAGATATCTCGTAGCACCCCGCTTTATTGGAGTAACCATCTCGGTGGTACTGCTCAATCTCTATTTCAATGTCTTCGGCCTGGTCGGATCCTACATTCTTACCCAGCTCTTTCAGCCTATACCTTTTTCCGAATACTTTCACAATCTGCTGCTGTATCTCAGAACCACCGATATCATCTCTTCACTTCTGAAAAGTGTTATCTTCGGGCTCATTATTTCCCATACCGCAACCTATAACGGTCTCAGGGTACAGCAGTCATCCACCGAAGTGCCGCAGATGGTCATCCGTGCAGTCGTCCAGGGCTTTACCCTCTGTATTGTAGCGGATGCCCTGATTACGATGGTGTATTACATTTAGGGGAGTACCGGAGATGGAGCAGATCCAGCTTTCCATGCAGAATGTGAGCGTTTTCTACGGACCCCGGCCGGTCATCGATGATGTCAGTCTGGATATTAAACCCGGGAGTACGACGGTGGTACTCGGCTCGTCAGGCAGCGGCAAGAGTATGCTCCTCAAGACCCTTGCGGGTCTTGTACCTCCCAACCGGGGGACGGTGATGCTCAATGGGAAAAACATTTTCGCCCTCTCCGAAAAAGAAGAACTCGAGTTCAGAAGGAGAAGCAGCTTCGTCTTCCAGGATGCGGCCCTCTGGGCGAACAGGACGGTAGCCCAGAACGTCCGTTTTCCCCTCGAAGTGCACTACCCTGTCATGTCTCACCAACAGAAACAGCAGAAAGTGGAACGCTACCTGGAGAAGGTCGGATATCAGGACAGTATAGACTACCGTCCCAGCCAGTTATCCTCAGGGGAAGAGAAGATGGTCTCCTTCGCCCGCGCCCTGATAACGGACCCCGATCTCCTCTTTCTGGACACCCCTTTAGTCGGAATCGACTCCACAGCGGCGGGATATATCGAAGAGATTATCAAAAAACTGCGCAGTGACGGTAAGACGATTATTGCCGGACTGACCGATCCGGAGTTAATTTCTCTCATCGCTGACGAGCTCGTCATTGTACACAAAGGCGCCGTTCTGATTCACGGCCCCTTCAGCGAAGTCCGGAGATCGGAGAACCCGTTGATACAGAAGATTCTATCCCTCATTCTGGATCAGGCAGCTGCATACGATGAAGATATTCTCTCAATACTTGATGACAACGGAGGTTTGTTATAATTTTGGGATAGATATGGTCCCGAAAAATAACGGAGTGCTATGAAATTCAAGATTAAGTACGCGGAACAGATTGTAGGTCTCTTCGTTCTGATTGCCATCGTTTCCCTTGCGGGCATACTGATATTCATGGGTATCAACCAGCGCTGGTTTGCCAGGGACTACAGCTTTTACAGCAAGTTCAACTCCGGAGAAGGACTCAACCGGGGCATGGCTGTTAAGCTGAAGGGATTCACCATCGGAGCGGTCGACTCGATCGAACTGCTCGAGGACAACACAGTGCAGATTGAATTCCACGTCTTCGACACCTACTATGACCGTGTACGGCCGAACTCGGTGCTCGAACTGGCCATTAGTCCTATCGGTATCGGCGGCGGAGGATTACTGTTCCATCCCGGTAAAAGCACTGCCGAACCGCTCGAAGAGTACTCCTACATTCCCTCCACCGACTTCCCGGAGGGCCGTGACCTGGTTGCGAAGGGGATGGTAAAGACGCTCCAGGGTGAAGACGCAGTTTCGTCGGCGATGAATAAAATCGGACCCATCCTCGATACGACGTATACCACCCTCAAATCCCTCAACAGCACCATCACAACGATCGACAACACTCTGAAGGGAACTCAGGAGGGACCGCTTCTGGATGTTCTCGAAGAGATGTATATCGTACTGAACACTCTCGATGCAACCTTGAATAATGCGGCCGCCATTACCGCGAACGTTGACACCCTGACCGGTCAACTCACCGAGACCCAGGGGCTGGTAAAGAAACTGCTTGACCCGCAGGGAACCGTTCTAAAGGTGCTTGACGACGACGAACTCTACAACAATCTCAACGGTATCGTCGCCGAACTCGGAGAATCAGCCAGAGAGCTCAGCAGCTTCACTTCGTACATCAATTCGCAGCAGCCCACGATAACCGCCATCCTGAAGGAGGGCGAAAATACCCTCGTTGAGAGCCAGGATGTACTCGAAGGCTTGAAAAACAACCCTCTCCTCAGGGGCGGTATAACCGATGAAGAAACAACTCCGACAACCTTCCGCGGATTGAGGGAGGACGAATTCTGATGAAATCCCATACCCGTTTGTACAGAATCGTGAGCACTCTCATAGGTATTACTATTGTGTGTATACTTATCCTTCACACTTCATGTTCTTCAGCCCCGAAGGATGTAGAACCTGAGACTCCAGCTGCTGTGGAAGCAGCAAAATTTGCAGATTTCGGCAATTCTTTTTTCAACCAGGCCCGATACACTCAGGCAATCGAAATGTATCAGCTTGCCCTGGACCGCTACATCCGCATCGATGACCAGCGCGGTACCGTCTCGGCATACAACTCCCTCGCCAAAACCTATCTGGCGATGGGCGGCACACCCGAGGCTGAAGCAATGCTCCAATCCGCCCTCAAGGCCCTCAGATCAGGAGGATTCATCGAACAGGATGATGCCGGACTTCGTTCCGCTGCATCCGAGACGTACAACAATTACGGAGAGCTTGAATACGCGCGGGGGAACTACTCGGATGCTCTCGACTGGTTCGACGAAGGTCTCAAAATGGTGTCACGGGATATCGATCCGGACGCATATGCAGTCCTGCTGCACAACCGGGGCACGGTGCTGTACAGACGGAACCAGGTCGAAGATGCCCGCCGTGAGTTCGAAAGTTCGCTGGCTATCAATAGGGAACAGGAAAATTTTTACGAGATCGCCTCCAATCACTACATGCTTGCGGTCCTGGACATTCGCACCGGGGATATCGACAAGGCCCTCGTTCACGCCGAATCTGCGCTTTCATATGACCGCATGACAGAGAACAGCCCCGGAATCGGTCATGATCTGTTTCTGCTTGCCAGAATAGAAGACCTCAGGGGCAACAAGGATGCGGCCGCCGGTTATCTCGACCGGGCTGAGAGTATTTTCCGCACTATAGGTCTTTCTTCGGCTGAAGAGTCCGTAAAAGAATACAGAAAGAAGAGGTCCGAGTGAAAGTATGAAGCAGCTTCAAATACATGCAATTCTGCAGGGTTACCTGCGCTTTTTCGACTCTTTCCTTCGGGTAGCACTCTTCACCCTTAGTGTAGCTGCCGCTGCTGCCCTTATTTCCTTCCCTCTGTGGTACTGGGCTACCAATAACCGGGTGAGCTTCAATGTTTTCGTTTCGTTTGTACTCGTTCTGATAACGGTTCTGTTCATTCTGCGGAATATACACGCAAAAATACAGACCGACCTTTCGAACGGAGGGACTATTTTGAAGACGGCGGTGCTCATGCCGCTCATCAATATCGGGCGTTTCCTGCTTTCGCTCGTGCTTATCTCCGCGGTTGTATATCTTTTCGCTTCCGCTCGATTTCTTCTTGCGTCTACCGGCGCGGTTTTTTCTCTGCTGATTATCGGAATCTTCTATTTTAACGGCAGATCACGGTAGGTCGATGTCGGGGGTGCTTTTGATCGGACGAAAAACAAGTTTTATCGTTATTATACTGAGCTGTATTATCTATTCTGCGCCGCTGTCTGCTTACACTCCCTATCCGGTAATCGAGACACTCACCCGGGACGACCCGGTGTTCAGACAGGCGATAGAGGACATCGACCGCTACTATCGGGCGGAAGTTACCGACGATGAACCTCCGCCTCTGACTCTCTTCAGCTACACTGCGTCCGAAGGTGACACTGTTTTCTCTATAGCTGCACGCTTCAATCTGCCCTACGAAACAATCGTGCTGTTGAACGGCATAAGAAGTCCGGAAAAGATTCGCCGGGGAATGGAGCTGCTGGTTCCCAATCAACCTGGTCTTTTCATTCCGAACGTAGCGCGTAACGATCTCGAGCGTCTCATCTGTTCCTGGCGGACCGATGTCGACGACAGCGGGCGGAATATAGTCGTGACTGCCGGAGGCATGAAAAGGGCCTTCTCCTTCCTTGAAGGGGAAAGATTCCACCCGATTGAGCGTTCATTTTTCCTCAATGTTCTGTTCCGATTCCCCCTCTCCGCGGGAGTAATAAGCTCCGGTTACGGGACGCGAGAGAATCCGTTTACCCACGAGAAGCATTTCCATCACGGCGTCGATATTGCCGCGCCATCGGGCAGCGAGGTATATGCCGCCACCTCGGGCGAAGTCATCGGCAGGGGTGTAGACCCGACACTCGGCAATTACATCGTGCTGTTACACCGGGGCAACTTCACTACGATATACGGTCATTTACAAGAAACTTTTGTATTTGCGGGACACAAGGTGCAGTCAGGTGCTATAATAGGTACTGTCGGGAGTACCGGCCTCTCTACCGGTCCTCATCTACACTTCGAGATCAGGAATTCGGGAGAATCATGGGACCCAAGCGAAATGCTGTCTATCGATGCTTATTGAATTTCTTACCACACGCTCTGTGTGCCTGTATTTTCTTCGCTCCACTTGCCGTCCCGGTGAACGGTGAACAGATCAGGGGAGAACTTGCCCGTTCGCTTCAGATAGACGAACAGTATAATCCTGTAACGGCTTCCATCGGCCTGCGGGAACTGATCGGGATCAACTTTGCCAGTGAAGAGTATCTAAAGGGGATCGTCATCGAGATCACTACTCCAGATACCGTACTGCAGTTCCGAGAAAGCTTCATGCTCAGTGTATTCGATACTATAGCTCCGGCACTCTCGCCTGACACAGGCAGATACAGCGGCACCAAGGTGTACAGCAAAGCATTTCCGAAATTCCGGCGGACATACATCGATGTTCCTCTCGGCTCATCAGTTTCCTGGGAAAGATCCTCGCTTAACAGCATCATTATCGATCCTGCTCCGGAAGCAGATTCTTTTCCGCTTATCATAACAATTGATCCGGTGATGAAGGGGATCCCATCCCACATCTCCTCTTCCATCTTTGAGTTGACACTCACTCCCGTTCTCATTGAAAAAGGTGCCCTGACACTTAATTTCAGCCCGGCTGAGGCTCTCGATGCCGTTGAAGTCCGTATCGACAACCGCAGAGCACCTCTGACCAACGGCAAACTATACCTCACACCGGGTATCCATACCCTCGATATCGTTTCCGACGAGTTCCTCCCCCACAGTCAGTCATTCGGCATAGAACAGGCAAGGACTACGAATCTCGATATTGAACTTCGTCCGGCAACATCTTCCATCCGCTTCGATGCCCCTGAGGAGGCGATTGTTTTCTTCGACGGCCGGGAGATCGATCCTGATACGCAGGGGTCGTTCGAGACCGATCCGGGTGAACATGTCGTACTCGTCAGGATAGGAGATTATTCTGTAAGTAAAAAAATCGATCTGAAGGGTGGAAAAAACTACAAAGTTTCACTATTTTTTGATATTTTAATTAATGACAATTAATGTTTTTTTCAGTAAAGACGATAATAAAAGTGTCGGAAGCAGCTATATAGTTCCCCTCCCAGTTTACTATATGTTGCACCGGCACCTAACCCATAGGGGCTGTCCATTTATTTGGACGGCCCCTTTTTTTGCCGGTACCGGCTGCAGCATTGTTGAATTTGTGACTGCTTACTATCCGATCCGTTCCACAACGATAAGGCAGGAATCATAGTCCTGATTGGAAGCCGGCAATCTGAGCCCCAGGTTCATGAGCTCACTTCCCGTGTATTCGATGCTGCGTTCCCGCTCACGGTAGACGCCGAGGGGGTCGAGGCATGCGAGTCTGACTCGCGGTACAGAACGGTTCGCCTCTCCATGCAGTTTGAACCAGAAGACAAGGATCTCATCGGTTTCGGGATGTATGAACATCCAGGCTGCCTCCTTTGATTCGAAGGGACTGATGAGCCGCAGGAATCTTCCGAACTGTATGAGGGGCCGGTATTTCTTGTAGAACCTTATCTGGTCACGTATCACCGTAAGCTCGTCCGCCGGGAGCTTGTTCAGATTGAGCTCATATCCGAAATTACCGCTCATTGCCGCGTGCCCGCGCATTTCGAGGGAGGTCGTCCTGCCGACCTGGTGGTTCGGGACAGCGGATACATGCGCCCCCATGGTTATCGGCGGGAAGAAGAGGCTGGTGCCGTACTGGATACGGACCCTGGACACAGCATCGGTATTGTCGCTCGTCCAGTATTGCGGCATGTAGTATAGGATTCCGGGATCGAAGCGTCCTCCTCCGCCGGCACACCCTTCGAACAGCACATCCGGATGAAGCCGGGTGATCTCTTCGAGGACCCGATAAAGCCCGAGAACGTAACGGTGGTATATTTCACGCTGTCTGGAAGCTGACAGATGCTGAGCAGCCGCATTGGTGAGGTTCCTGTTCATGTCCCATTTCACGTAGCTGATCGGCGCCGAGGTGAGCACATTATCGACGGTGTCGATGATAAAATCGCACACTTCCGGTCTGCTCAAGTCCAGTACCAGCTGGTTCCGCCCTTCGGCTGCCGGACGACCGGGTATGGACAGTATCCAGTCGGGATGCTCCCGGTACAGTTTGCTTTCATACGATATCATCTCAGGTTCGATCCAGAGACCGAACTTCAATCCTCTCTGCTCCAGACTTTCGCCAAGCGGCTTTAATCCGCCGGGAAGTTTCTTCCGGTCCGGACGCCAGTCGCCCAGCGAAGATCTGTCCGAATCACGTCCTTCGAACCACCCGTCGTCGAGCACGAACAACTCTATCCCCAGTTCGGCAGCAGTAACCGCCAGCTCCGCCAGTATTGACTCATCGAAGTCGAAATAGGTCGCCTCCCAGTTGTTGAACAGAATGGGCCGTTCCTCACCGGCGAAACGAGGAGGGACTATCCGTTCCTGAAAAAACCGGTGGAAACGGCCGCTCATCCCGTTCAGCCCGTCATCTGCATATACCATCACCGCTTCCGGGGTATAAAAACTCCCCCCCGGTTCGAGCTCCCACTCGAAAGTATCCGGATGCATTCCCATATTGACGCGGAGGTTGTCATCGTGATTCAGTTCGATTTCTGTGAGAAAATTGCCGCTGTAGATGAGACTGTATCCGAAAGCCTCTCCGCTGAACTCGTTCGTCTCCGGTTTGAGCAGAACGAAAGACGGGCTGAACTGATGACTGCTGATTCCCCGGGTACTGCCGAACGATACCGTCCCCGGCTGTAGAGACTTCCGGATGACTTGACGCTCCCGGGCCCAGGCTCCATGAAGGTAGAGCAGCTCGTAGTTCTCATTCGGCATGTCCATCGAAGTACTCGCCGCTTTTTCTATTCGAACAGGTTTCTTTCCCCGGTTGTGAAAGGCGGCGTGGCGGGTAACTGCATCGTATTCCGGAAACATCGTATATGAGAGTACGGTCGCCAGTCCGCTTGAATTGTCGAACATGCGTATCTCAACGGTCTGAATATCCTCGTCCGGACAGGTCCGGGCGGACGGCATCCCCGGGATTTTCCGTTTCCCCCGGTATACGTCCACGTCGAGTTCGAACGGACCGGTGACCGGGTACCCGCGGCTGTCACGTACACCGAATGCGGGAACTCTGAAATCACCGTTCTCGGCGAAACCGTATTCACATCTGAACCCTTCAATGAAGTAAGCGGTATCACGGTCCTTTGCCTGTATACAATATCCGCGTTCAACCGAAGGGAAGAACTGCTGTCCCTGCGAGAGGGTTATACTCCGGCCCCAGTGGAGATGAAGCGGCAGATTACGGTTGTAGAGCTGTATCACATAGGCGCTGTGAAGCCCCTGCATACTGACAATCTGATTATCCGTGTCGAATTCGATAGTTCCCATCTTCTTCGATCATTCCCGTCTTCAGATCATGTTGTTATCTTGTCCCCTGTCCCCTTCATGAAATCCTTGTTCTTGTCACCAACCCAGTATCGTTCGCCGGCAATGGTCCAGATGAAGGTCAGCGGTTCTTCATGACTGAAAACAGGGTGATAATTCATCACAGGTATAGTTATGTGATCTCCGGTTTCGACTGATGTCACGAAGGTCTTCTGCTCATCTGTCTCATAGACTTCCATCGCTCCCTGCCCTTCAATGAAAGAATAGACCTCTTCCTGATCGGTGTGATTGTGGGGGGGCCAGGCACGGGTGTAATCCTGATAGAATGTATAGCCTGAAATCAGCTTGTTGGCGGGTTCGCTGACATCGAACATGAGGTAGACATCCTTGCGGTGCAGCCGCCGGATCCTCTTTTTATCCTTCTTCACTTTTTTCCATTTAGCATGATAGACGGGATGAACTTCGTCGCCGACGGCCCTGTACAAATAGAGATGAGCGTCCTTTTCAGCCTCTACGGAAATCCGGAAAGCAGCATGAACCGGCACATAGAGCACATCGTAATGCTCGAGCTGAAATACTTCTCCTTCAACTTCAATGCTGCAGCCATCTCCAAGATTGTATATCAAGGTCTCCTCGTATTTGAAAGAGAGCTGAGGTGACCTGCCGCCCCCGAAAATGTCGACCTGCGCCGCGCTCAGGTAATCGAGATTCGAATCCTGCTGGTTGAACAACTCCGTAATAATACATCTTCCGCTTTCAAGATAAAATTTCTTTCCTGGTTTGATATTCATAGATTCTCCTTTGCCTGCGCAGATATGTTGATATATACATCCTCACAGATGTACTTTAATTATTTTCTGTAAATAAGTAAATAGGAGAAAAAGCTGATTCGCCAGGAAAATGGACAAGCAGAGGGCGCTGTCGATCAGACCCGGTGAGGAATGGTGAAGCGGACCTCCGTACCCTTCCCCTCGACGCTTTCTATTTCTATGGATCCGTGGTGTGCTTCGACCACACTCTTTACAATTGCCATTCCGAGGCCTGTTCCGCCGTTGGGACTTGATGAATAGAAGGGTTCGAATATGTGCTCGAGTACCTGATCACTCATTCCGCTCCCGTCGTCCTTGACACTGAACTCGATATTCTCCGAAATAGCGCGCGTCCTTATGGTGCAGACCCCCGATCGGCCCATAGCCTTCCGCGAGTTTTCGAGAAGATTCGCGAAAACGCGAAACATCCTCTGTCGGTCTATTACCGTCTGTCCGGCATACTGGCAGTCGCAGCTGATCTGAATTTCCTTCGATGACATTCTTCTCCGGGCGTAATCGCACACATTATCGATGAATTTCGGAACTTCAACGATTCCCATATCCAGCCGGATTTCTCCGCGGGAGTAATCCAGCAGTTCGTTCGCCAGCTGATTGAGCCGTTCAGTCTCGAAGCGGATATTCTCGACGTAGCGCCCCAGTTTTTCATCCAGCACGTTGCTGACTGTAAGCATGTCGGCATATGCTTTGATGACCGAAATAGGATTGCGGATGTCGTGCAGGATCATCGATGAAAATTTGCCCAGTGTTGTCAGCCGCTCGTTCCTGAGGAGCTCCGTCTGGGCTTCCTGAAGTTCGTCGTAGGCTTTCTGAAGCCTCCGGTTCCGCTCCCGCAGGTCCTCTACGAAGGTCTGGTTACTCTTACGCACCATGGCGCTGAGGGACCTGATGATCGCTAACGCGACGAGGGAGTTCTCCTTCAGCAATCGCTGAAACTCCTCCTCGTTGATGAACAGCACCCTCGTAGGCGTACGGGTGACAACTGTGGCACTTCGGGGCAGATCGTCCACCAGCGCCATCTCACCGAACAACTTGCCTTCACCATGCACCGCAAGAAGATCGGCGTAGGGACTGTCGTAGTCCTTCCAGACTTCCACTTCTCCTGATAGAATGATGTAGAATCTGTCAGCCTTATCACCTTCCTTGAAGATGACCTGACCAGGCTCCAGGTCCTCTTCCCGGCAGAATTTCATGATATTGCGGATATCAGGATCACTGAGGGTCTGAAAAAAAGAGACATTCCGAAGAAAGTGAAAATAACCCTTCATTCTCCACTACTCCCCGATTATCTTTATAAGAACGCGTTTTCTGCGCTGTCCGTCGAACTCACCGTAAAACAATGCTTCCCACGGGCCGAGATCGAGCTTGCCTTCGGTTATCGCTACGACTACTTCCCGACCCATGATCTGTCTCTTCAGATGAGCGTCGGCATTGTCCTCTCCGATGTTGTGGTGGTATCCCCCCCTGTCGTAGGGGGCGAGCTTCTCCAGCCACTCCATATAGTCCTGGTGCAGTCCTGATTCGTTATCATTGATGAAAACACTGGCGGTAATGTGCATCGCATTCACCAGGCAAAGTCCTTCCTGCACTCCGCTTTCACGGACCGCCTCCTGGACCTCCCTGGTAATATGTACCAGTTGATAACGCCGTTCAGTGTTGAACCACAGCTCTTTGCGGTAGCTTTTCATTTCGCACCCCCTTCCTGCAGATTATCTGCTGCCGTTATTTTTGCGCGGATTGTACCCAGCCGTCGATGGACTGCTCAATAGCGGAGAGCTTCCCTCGTACAATATCAACCGCTTCCGCTTTATCCAACCCTGCAGGAGCCCTGCAGGAAGCGTAGAACTTGATTTTCGGCTCCGTTCCCGAAGGCCGCGCCGTTACGATACTGTCATCTTCCAGCACGAACTGGAGCACATTCGATGAGGGGAGCGTGATGTCGCGTTTCCCGACTCCGTTCTTTCCGGTGGTAGTACCGGTCTTATAGTCCCGAATCAGCCGGACAGTCTCATTCCCTATCTGTACAGGCTTCTCCTCACGAAGTCTTCGCATCAGCGACTCCATGGTTTCTTTTCCTTCCATTCCCTTGAAGGCTCTGCTCACCAGGATTTCTTCGAAGTAGCCATACTTATTGAAAATCTCATCGAGACGCTGCATGAGACTCCTGCCCCGGGTCCTGTGGTAGAGTGCCATTTCAACGGTCATGAAAGCGGCTGAAATCGCGTCTTTATCTCTGATCTTATCGGTAACCAGATAACCGTAACTCTCTTCTCCGCCGAATACGAAGGTCTCTCCAGTCTCCTCGAATTCCCGAATCTTTTCAGCTATGTACTTGAATCCCGTCAGTACATCGTAGACCGCCGCTCCATACTCTCCGGCCACAAGATTCTGCAGTTCCGTTGTCACGATAGTCTTCACGAATGCCGGCCTGGGCGGCATCAGCCCCAACTCGGCTCTGGTGCTGAAGATGTAGTCGGCAAGCAGAACACCCAGACGGTTGCCGCTCAGTACGGTGTAGTTGCCCTTCTCATCAGGCACCGCTACTCCGAGCCGGTCTGAATCAGGATCGGTACCCATAACCAGGTCCGCCTTCTGCTGCCGGCCCAGTTCGATCGCCATTCGCATGGCTGATGTCTCCTCGGGATTGGGATACTCCACCGTCGGGAAATTGCCGTCCGGTTCGGACTGTTCAGGCACCGACACGACCTGCACTCCCATTCCGCCGAGGACATCCGGAAGAATCACCCCTCCGGTACCATGAAGAGGTGTGTATACCACCTTTACATTTTTTCCTTCCGCCTTCAGCAAATCGGGCCGCAGGCTGCACTCCCGAATGACCTGCCGGTATGGGTCATCGATCTTTTTATCGATTACTTCCAGCAGTCCCTCTTCTTCCGCCTCCTGCCGGCTCATTACCTTTATCTTCTTGCCGACGCTGCGGACTTCGCCGATTATTCCGCCGTCGTGGGGCGGTACGATCTGCCCGCCGTCGGACCAGTAAACCTTGTAGCCGTTGTATTCAGGCGGATTGTGGCTTGCAGTGATTACTATGCCGGCGGTAGCCCCGAGGGTACGAACGGCGAAGGAGAGTTCAGGTGTCGGTCTGAGAGCTGAAAACAGCCACACTTTGATCCCGTTCGCGCACAGAACCCGCGCAGCTTCTTCAGCGAAAAGATCTGAATAGTTCCGCGAATCATATGCGATAACCGCCGATCTGTGCTGACCTGACTTGATGATGTAGTTCGCCAGGCCCTGAGTTGCCTGCTGTATAATAAAGGGGTTTATCCGGTTGTAGCCGCCGCCGATGATGCCCCGAAGACCTCCGGTCCCGAAGCTCAGCTGCGTATAGAAGCGGTCGTTGAGACTGTCCAGATCGTTTTTCCCGAGCACCTTTTCCAGATCGTCTCTGAAATGCGGATGTTCCTCCAGAGTAAGATATTCTTCAGCCAGTTTTTTCAATCTCTCTTCATTCATGTAAATACCTCTCTATCCGTTCATTCCTTAGCACTGCATAGTTTCATTATACTAACGCATCCCGGCCCCTGTCCAACGACAATTGATGAAACAGATTCAGAATGTCCTCCGGTTTCCCGGCGATCGCTGCCGCACCCGCCTCTTTCAGCTCCTCGGCTGAACGGTACCCCCAGTTCACACCCAGCGGGAAAGCCCCGGTAGTGCGGGCCAGCTCCATGTCCATGGCGGTGTCTCCAACGAACATGATCTGTTCCGGAAGCAGGTTTGTCTTTTCCAGGAGCAGATTGAAACCGGTCGTATCCGGCTTGGGCGGTACATCAGCCGAACTTCCGTACACTCCGACGAAGGAAAAATCTCTCAACAGGGTCGCAACGATCCTTCTGGTAAGAGAGTCATCCTTGTTGGAGAGAATCCCTAGTGGAACACCTCCCTCCCGGAAAGCTTCCAGCATCTCAATGACTCCCGGATAGGGGACCGTCTCGACCACGGGATTACGTGCATATGCCTCCTTCATCTCGCTACGGATCTTTTTAAGAAGCCCGGGGTCCCTGATATCCGACGGTACGGCCTTCCTGATTGTCACCGTGAGTCCCCACCCGACGATATCCCGGTAATCCTCCACCGGTATGGCCGGCAGCGAATTTTTTTCAAGGGCATAATTGACCGCCCGGGCTATATCAGGCAAAGTATAGAGGAGAGTCCCGTCGAGATCGAAGAAAACCGCTTTGATCGTATGTTCCTGCTTCATAGTGGCTCTACTCTATCTGATTGCCGGTTGTTAGGGAATGGGGAAGAAAAACAAGCACCGTATTACCTTCGATGAATTCTATGCAGACCTCTTCGACAGCCGCTGGCCGCTCCTCCGTGAGGCCCTGATGAATGAACCCGCCTATCATGCACTTTCGACCGGCGGCCCGGATGAGCATTCCCCGGTTTATTACCTCGATGAAGCCAGCTACCGCACAGCCCTCCTCCTCCATCCGGAAGAAGGAGATGAGGTTCTCGATATGTGCGCCGCACCTGGAGGCAAGAGTCTCACCCTCATTACCAGCTTCCCTTCCATACGGCTGACATCCAACGAAAGATCATCGAACCGCAGGTTCCGTCTCAAACGGGTACTGCAGGACCACCTCCCCTCCTCTCTGTTCGAACAAGTCCGGGTGACCGGTTATGATGCGCGTACATGGTTCCGCCATGAGAAGAACGCGTACGACCGCATTCTCCTGGACGTTCCGTGCTCTTCCGAGCGTCACATCCTCAATTCTCAGATCCACTACCGTCAGTGGTCTCCCTCCAGAACAAACCATCTCGCCGTACAGGCCTTTGCAATGCTCGCATCGGCCCTTGAAGTGGTACGACCGGACGGTATGATTCTCTACTGCACCTGTGCCCTGTCGCCTCTTGAGAATGACGGAGTGATTGAGAAGCTGCATAAAAAACGGTCCGGCCGATTCGAGATCGTACCCATCCACTTGCCCTTCGGGGAAAAAACAAGGTATGGTTGGCAGGTGCTGCCGGACGATTCCGGCAACCGCGGTCCCATGTACGCCGCCGGCGTGCTCCGAAGGACATGATTTTTTACCGAAGCGGTGTAGTAGATGAAGCAGATAGTAGCTGTCCAGCAGTGTGTAAGCTATGATACGGAGCTCCTCACCGGGATCCTCCGAACAGCCGTCAGCCTAGCCGGCGGATTCGATGTGAAGGATAAACGGGTCCTCCTGAAACCGAACATTTTACGGGACGCCCCCGTCAACAGTGGGGTCACCACTCACCCCGAGTTCGTCCGGGCCGCTATCCGTCTCTGCAGGGAAATGGGAGCCGCCGAAATAAAGGTCGGCGACAGTCCGGGGGTCCATCTCGCGAACTTCAAGGGAACCTCTTGCGGGATCCGGCAGGTCACGGAAGAGGAAGGTGCCGTATGGGTGGACTTCACCGGTCCGAAGTACAGAGCACCGGTGTCCGACCCCTTCCTCGAAAAGGAATTCATTCTTACCAGCACGCTTCTGGATGTCGACGCCGTCATTTCCCTGCCGAAGCTGAAGACCCACCAGCTCATAGGGTACACCGGAGCGATGAAAAACCTTTTCGGTCTCGTACCCGGCTACGCCAAGGCTGCCTTTCATGTGAAGTATCCCGGACGTGACGACATAGGCAGAATGATCGTGGACCTCGTCGGTGCTGTAAAGCCTCACTATGCGCTGATGGATGGAATAATCGCCATGGAGGGGCCCGGCCCGGGCAACGGGTACCCGCGGTCCGTAGGCCTCGTCGCTGCTTCCCCGAGTCTGCTCGCCCTGGACATTATCGCGTCTGACTTAATCGGATACCGCTGGAACGATATTCCAACGAATCGCTTCGGTGCAGAACGTCTCGACGGTATTCAGTCACCCGATGATATCGAAGTGCGCGGCGCTTCTCTCGAAGAGCTCCGCCCGAAAAACTTCCAGCGCATTGATGAAAATCGTCCCGGAGCATTGCTGCGGATTCTGCTGAGATTCAGTTTTATCCGCCGCATCGAGACCAGGATGCGTCCCAGGCCCGTCTTCGACCATGACAAATGCATCCGCTGCGGGGAATGCGTGGCTATCTGCGCTTCAAAAGCACTCGCGTTCGAGGGATCGGGAAACAACCGCAGAGTCGTGATACAGTATAACCGGTGTATCAGGTGCTATTGTTGTCATGAAGTCTGTCCCGCAGATGCCATTTCAATCGTGTAAGGAGTAATTCTTGGATCTTCAATCCATTGCTGTAGGAGGCTTTCTCTCACTGGCCCCCATATCGGAGCTGAGGGGCGCTATTCCGTTCATGCTTGCCAAAGGAGGCAGTCCTGTTGTCGTCTACCTCTACTGTGTCATACTGAACGCATTGATCGGTCCGCTGGTATTTCTTTTTCTCAACAGCGTTCACCGGCTGATGATGCACATCCCTCTGTATGTTCGGATCTTCGATGCCGTTGTCAGACGCGCCCGAGCCAAACTCGAAGACAAGGTTGAGAAATACGAGTACTGGGGGGTGACGCTCTTCGTGGCGATTCCCCTTCCCATCACAGGGGCATGGACTGGAACGCTCGGAGCCTGGATCCTCGGACTGTCCCCGCGTCGCACCTTTCTCCATGTTTTTTACGGAGTTTGTGTTGCCGGAGTAATCGTCCTTTTGGTATCATACTTCGGCCTGGAGGCATTTTCCTTTTTTACAAAATCCATCTCATACTAGGAGCAGCGTGTGCCACTGAATTTGCAGCAGGAGTTGAATCCCGAACAGTACCGGGCTGTTTCGACCATTGAAGGACCTCTTCTCATTATCGCCGGAGCCGGTTCGGGAAAGACCAGGACGGTGATCTTCCGAATAGCCCACATGCTCGAGAAGGGCATACCCCAGTCCGCCATACTGGCCCTCACCTTCACCAACAAGGCCGCCCGGGAGATGTCCGAGAGGATCCGTCAGCTGACAGGCAAACGGCTTTCGAACCTCACCCTCGCAACCTTTCACGCATTCGGCGTCCAGGTTCTCCGGCATCATATTACGCATCTGGGATACAAACCGAATTTCAGTATCTACGATCAGACGGACAAGATCTCTCTGCTCAAAGAGGTCGCCCGTGAACTCAAGATCGCCCCGGATACCATCGATTTCTTCAATACAGCACAGATCTTTTCCTCAATAAAAACGAAGCGCTCTACCTGGACCGCCGATACGGCACTGTTGAAACCTGTGTACGAAGAGTACCAGGAACACCTTCACGTCTACAACGCGGTTGACTTCGACGATCTCATCATGCTGCCTATCAGACTCTTCGAAGAATTCCCGGAAGTACTGGCCCATTACCGCAGGAAGTTCCGCTACATCATGGTGGACGAATTCCAGGACACCAGCATCGCCCAGTACCGCTTCATGAAACTGTTAGCTGATGAATCCCGCAATATATGCGTCGTAGGCGACGACGATCAGTCGATCTATTCCTGGCGAGGCGCGAACTATCTGAATATCGTGAATTTCGAACGTGACTTTCCTAACCGGGTCGAGATAAAGCTTGAACAGAATTACCGTTCCACCCGTCACATCCTCGATGCCGCCAACGGACTGATCTCCCACAATCAGAACAGGAAATCGAAGCGCCTCTGGACGGGCACGGAAGGCGGCAAGGCTCTGGAACTCTACTATCCGGCCGATGAAGCCAGGGAAGCCGAATTCATAAGCGAAATGATAAAAACACTCGTTATGAGGGAGAAATACCGGTACCACGACTTCGGCATTCTCGTCCGCACCAACAGCCTGACAGCCGCCATCGAAAACGCGCTTCTTGCCGACAATATTCCCTACCGGGTTTCCGGCGGACAGAGTTTTTTCCAGAGAAAGGAGATCAAGGACATCATCGCTTACCTGCGGGTACTCGCCAATCCAGACGACGACATGAATCTGCTGCGAATTATCAACACCCCCCGCCGGGGTATCGGGAAAACCACCCTCCAGCGGATCCGCAGAATAGCCGAGAAGAAACACTACTCCCTCTATTCTACTATTTCATCGCTGAGATGGTCCGCCGACGCATCTCTCGGCGCCAAGGCACAGGAAAACCTCGAAGAGTTCGTTAACCTCATAGAATATTACCGCGAGCTCATTCTCAAGGGGAAAAACATGGCGGAAACTACGCGATCCATGGTCGACCGCATCGACTACTGGGGACACCTCCTGCAGGAGCATCAGACGAACGACCGTGTAGCCCGCTGGAAATACAAGAACATCAGCACTTTTACCGATCTGTTTGAACGCTGGGAACACGATCCGGACAATATAGATCCCAACATTTTCTCTTATCTCAACCGCATCTCACTGATAACCCGCGATGAGGATGCCGAAGAAGAAGGCGGGAAGGTAAACCTCATGACCATCCATGCTTCGAAGGGTCTCGAGTTCGAGATCGTTTTTCTCGCCGGGGTCGAAGAGCACCTGATCCCCCACGCCCGGTCAGTCGATGAGGACCCTGACAGCCTCGAAGAAGAGCGCCGGCTCTTCTACGTAGCCATAACCCGGGCGAGGCAGAAGCTCTACCTGACCAGCTGTCAGACCCGCCGCGTTATGCGTGAGTCGGTAGATTGTGCTCCTTCCCCTTTTCTCGAAGAGATTCCTTCTGAATTGATTGAATTTCACGAACCGGAAGGCGATTTGACGAGTGAGGAAGCCGAGGATTATTTCAGCGCCCTCAAGTCCAAACTCGGCTGCTGATAATCTGATTCGCCGGTTCAGCCGCTGCACCGTTTTGGCTGTTGTAGCCGGCGTTACCGGTTCTTATCTAATCGTTTTCCGCGATGATCCTGTAAGCTTTGTCCTTCTCGTGGGGATATAGATTTTCAGGCATTTTTTCCTTCCCCAAAGTAATAGCAATAATATAGCGCGCGCAGTGAAGGTTGTTTGTTCGGCAGTAATCGTTCTTCAGTTTTTCGATATCAACATCTTTTCCTGCCAGTTCACCTTTGAAGAACGGGCACGAATCGATGAACTCACATTCGGCCATGCTGTATGTATCCCTCATCAGATAAGAATTAGATGTTCATTATATTAAATAATTTAAATTTCTGCAATAAAAAAGGTTCCGTGAATTGAAATGGGATGAAAAAAGGTCCCGCGAAGGGGACCTTTTTATTTCATTTTGAAAAATGAAAAATATGAATCAGTGAACATGACCATGGTCGAGCTCTTCCTCAGTGGCATTTCGGACATCAGTGACCGATACGTCGAAGAAGAGCTTCTGCCCTGCAAGCGGATGGTTTGCATCGAGAGTGACCTTCTCATCTCCTATATCCTTTACAGTCAGGATCTGTATCTGCCCCTGGTTGTTCTGAGCCTGTACCTGCATTCCTTCCTCGATCTGTGAGGAATCCTGGAACTGGTCCTTGCCGACTTCGAACATCATCGAGTCATCGTATTCGCCGTAGCCGTCCTTTGGTTCAACGGTCACTGAAAAGGAATCGCCTTTCTCCTTGCCTTCCAGCTCGTTCTCCAGGCCGGGAATAATGGTGCCGTTGCCGAAAATGAATGAGAGAGGGCCCCTCTCGTTCGAGGTATCGATTACGGTACCCTGATCGTCTTTCAAAGTGTAGTCGATACTGACTACCTTATCCGTTTCTATCTTCATATGTCCCCCTTGGAATATTCATCATCAATACACTTTCACGCATTACGTTACTTAAAAGAATATCAATGCTCTCTTACTAAACTAATCAAAATTATCGTCTTTGCAAACCGTTGAGTTCCAATTTGCACTGATATCCTCTTCATATCAGCTTCAGCAGCCGTTTTTTTTCACCTTGTCCGAATCAACCAGAAGTATCAACTGCTCAGGGAGACCGTTTAGAAGGTTCTTCGGTATATCAAAGCCGTAAGTATTGGAAAGCCCGATGATGAACTCCAGATGATCGTAATTCCAGTTATGAAATTCATCCAGATCACAGTCACCGTTTACGGTCAATACAAACTCCGCACAGAGTTCCGCAAGTTCCTCACCGCCTGAATAATCCATGATGTCTTGAAAAATACTTTCTCCATCAAAATCTACCGGCAGATCCTCCATGAAAGCATCCTTGAGATCTATCAGGCTGCCGTTATCATCGAATAGTTCTATGTAATGCTGTATAGTTGACGCGCTGTCCTTTTTACTCATAGTACCGCCTCCTTTTACATACAAAATATGTAATGTATTTGGTAAAAGTCAAATACAATGGCGGAGTTTCGAGATAATTTCTGTTCGTTTTTCTGCAGGGAGGCATTGTTTGCTTGTGCCACCTGGCAGGCTCGCTTCTGATTACAGCAAGTCGAGCCTTGCCTTTCCAATGTAAATTCCCTACTATTGTCATACTCAGAACTACAGGAGTATCTGATAATGGAAAAAATCCGCGTTTTAGCAATCTGCATTCACAACAGCGCCAGAAGCCTGATGACAGAGGAATATCTCCGCCTGTTCGGCAGCGATATTCTGGAAGTCGAAAGCGCCGGAATCGAACCCGGGACTGTAAATCCTCTAGTTGTTGAGCTTCTGAAGGAAGATGGTGTCGATATATCCGGCAAGCAGACTCGAAGCGTCGCAGATTTGCATTCGCAGGGGAAGGCCTTCGACTATGTGATAGCGGTATGCGATCCGGAAGCTGCCGAAGCCTGTCCAATATTTCCGTCCGAGAAGAAGAGAATCCACTGGCCCTTCCCGGACCCATCCAGTGCTGCAGGAACTCACGCAGAAAAACTTGATTACGTCAGAGGAATCCGGAACCAGATTAGAACATCCGTCCTGCAGTTTCTGGATGAACTGAGAAAGGAAAGGGAATGAATATACCAACCAAGAATAATAAAAAGATGGAACTCGTACTGGCAGCCGTTGATCAGCACGAAGAGCTGAACGCTATCTGGGAGGCCTGTAACATCATGGCCGTCAAACGTCTCGGAATGTCCGATCACGGTAAGACTCATGTAACGATTGTTGCCAACCTCGCGGTTAAAATTCTCCGGACTCTGTTGGAAGCAGGTGTTGTTCCCAACATCGTTGCCGACTGGGAATTCGAAAATGAGGATGCGGAGATAATTGTGATGCTGGCGAGCCTCATGCATGATCTGGGCAACAGTGTCCATCGCGATCTTCATGATGACATGGGAGTCGCACTGGCATCACGAATACTCCCCGAAGTGCTGGATGCAGCCTATTCTGACAGACGCATGAAACAGATCATTATCACCGAGACACTGCACGCCATGGTTGCTCACGACACCGATGTTGCCGTTCATACCATGGAAGCCGGTGTGGTCCGTATTGCCGACGGCCTCGACATGAAGAAGGGCCGCGCCCGTATAGGCTTCGAATCGGGGAAGAAAGATATTCACAGCATCAGCGCGATGGCCATTGAGAATGTCAAGCTGCTCCCCCCCAACTCCGAAAAACCCGTTCGGGTGGAGATTTCCATGCACGATGCGGCAGGTGTCTTTCAGGTTGATTACCTCTTGAAAAAGAAGATCAAAGGTTCAGGCCTCGAAGCCTATGTCGAGATAGTTGCTAAAATTATACAGGAGTCCAAGAGCGAACATCCTATCGAAACCTACCGGATAGGATAGGACGGAAACTGAGTAGCTGCCGGTCCGGGAGCGTTTCAATTCCGCACTTGACAACCCCGTTTTAACTGCTATTATAATGCCATGCAGATGGACTGGAACGAGCTCGATTTCATTCTCGGAGAAGAAGCCGATCCGAAAAACATTATCGACTTCTGGCAAAGGAATGATATTACCGTCACTAAAACCGATACACCTCCGGATGTTCGAACAGCTTCCCATCTGTTTCCGAAGCTGTTTATTGTTGCACAGCGGAAGCTGCATGAATCTTCCCGGGAAGCTGCCAATCCGGTCGTCGGCACCGTTTGGGGTAATTTTGACGGACGTCGTGGATATATCGTCCACCTTGCAGTAGAAAGGAGCTACCGCAGCCAGGGACTGGGACGTCATCTCATGGAATTGGTCGAAGAGGAATTTCGCAGAATGGATGCGTACAAGATCCATCTCTTCGTGGAATCACACAACGAATCAGTCGGCGGTTTTTACACGCAGCTGGGATATAAAAAAAGAGACGACCTGACAGTATACTCCAAGACTCTTCGATAGAGGGCTGAATTGGGTGATAGGGTCCCCATAATGAGCCTAAAATCTTGAGCCAAGGAGACACAAATGGCTAAACGTAAAGTTATAATTGTTGGCGCCGCCGGGCGGGATTTTCACAACTTTAACATGCTCTATCGGGACAGGGATGACGTTGACGTCATCGCCTTTACCGCCACCCAGATCCCGGATATCGACGGAAGGAAATATCCGGCCGAACTGGCAGGGAAGAAGTATCCGGACGGTATCCCTATCTTCGATGAATCCGAACTGCCGGGCCTCGTAGCGAAAGAGCACGAAGCGGGGAACACTGTAGATGTTGTTTTTTCCTACTCCGATATCCCCCACGCTCATGTAATGCAGGTCGGATCCGCCGCAATGTCCAGGGGCGCTAATTTCCTGCTCCCCTCACCCACGGAGACAATGGTGGCGTCGTCTAAACCGGTTGTATCGATCTGCGCAGTTCGTACCGGCTGCGGTAAATCACAGACAACCAGAGCCGTATCCGACTGTCTGACCGAGATGGGTAAGAAAGCCGTGGCTATCCGGCACCCCATGCCGTACGGGAATCTGGTCAAACAGAGACTGCAGCGATATGCTGAAACCTCGGACCTCAAAAAATACGAATGCACCATCGAAGAGATGGAAGAGTACGAACCCCACATCGACCGGGGCCGGGTTATCTATGCCGGCGTCGATTACGAAGCAATTACCCGTGAAGCCGAAAAGGAAGCCGATGTCATTATCTGGGACGGGGGCAACAACGACACCCCCTTTCTCAAATCAGATCTTGAAATCGTCGTTCTCGATCCTCACAGAACCGGACACGAACTGGCATACCACCCCGGCAACACCAACTTCCTCCGTGCCGATGTATTCGTCATCAACAAGATCGACTCGGCCGATCCGAAGGACGTCGAAACTCTCGTCGAACACTGTAAAAAGTACAATCCTGAAGCCGCAATCATCAAAGCTGAATCCACTCTCACGGTGGAAGACCCCTCCATCATCAAGGATAAGCGGGTACTGGTAGTTGAAGACGGCCCCACCCTTACCCATGGAGAGATGAAGATCGGCGCAGGTACCGTTGCATCAGAGCGCAACGGAGCCAGAGAACTGGTGGACCCGCGCAGCGTCGCAGTCGATTCCATAAAGGCCACTTTCAAAAAGTATCCCGACATCGGCGTCCTGCTTCCTGCAATGGGATACGGTGATAAACAGATCAGGGACCTCGAAGCTACCATAAATGCAGTTGACTGTGATGCGGTAGTTATCGCCACGCCAATCGATCTCAACCGAATCGTCAAGATCAACAAACCGACCACCAGAGTGAATTACGAACTCGGCAAGGATGCGGTGGCACAGCTATTAGAGATCCTGAAGAAGAAATTTCAGTAGAATATCTTCACTGAAAAAAATTGAGCCGTCGGAAGTATTCCTCCGACGGCTCTTTATATATTCTCGGGTATAAAACCCGGTATCAGTGTCCTCTCATCTTATCTTTTCAGGAGCGAATCCCGGTATACGCAGCTTTTCATCCACCATATCGGAGATCTTTGACAGGAGGAACGTAAAAAAGACGTAGATAAAAGCGACGATCAGGTACGTCTCCATGTACCTCGCGTGGGTTGAAGCAAGTTCCTTGGCCTGGGTCATGAGCTCGGGAGCCTGAATAACGAAACCGAGAGACGTGTACTTGAGCAGGTATATGAGCTCATTGGACAGAGCAGGAATCGAAAAACGCAGCCCCTGCGGAAGAAGAATCGTTATGACCGTCTCCCAGCGCGACATTCCCAGAGACTGGGAGGCTTCGATCTGCTCGTATGAAATCGCCTTGAATCCGCCCTTCATGTATTCGATCTGGTATGCCGCGCTGTTCAAGATGAACCCGAGAAATGCCGCAAAATATGGCGTCACAGTGATCCCGAGAGGCAGGAGGAACTTGGGGAACCCGTAATAGATGATGTAGAGCTGAACAAGCAGAGGAGTCCCTCTTATCAGTTCCACATACCCGGTGACGACCTTCTTCCAGAATCCATGGGTGTACAGATTGATCAGGCAGAGCGGAACCGCCATAAAAAATCCGACGATCATCCCGACAAAGGTAAACAGAAGCGTAAAAACGAGACCCTTGCCAAGAACCGGCGCTATGGTAATAAAATAATCCAACAGTTCCATATTGACCTACCCGCCGTACAGCTCGGTGATCTTGTGGAGAAACTCCCGGGTACGTTCCTTCTTGGCGCTCCTCAAGATCATCTCCGGATCACCCTCTTCGACAATGTGCCCATCCTCCATGAAAATCATTCGATGACCGACACTGCGTGCAAAACCGATTTCATGGCTTACGACCACCATGGTCATACCCGCCTTTGCAAGGTCCTTCATGACATTGAGCACTTCACCGGTCAACTCCGGATCCAATGCCGATGTCGGTTCGTCGAACAGCATGATCTGCGGATCCATTGCCAGTGCCCTTGCAATACCTACACGCTGCTGCTGTCCGCCCGATAGTTCAGCCGGGAACTTTTCCATATGGTCCTTGAGACCTACCCGCTCAAGTTCTGCAATCGCTTTCTTTCGAGCGTCTTCCCTGGACATCTTTTTCACCTTGTAGAGTCCAACTTCCACATTATCGAGAGCGGTGAGATGATTAAAGAGAGCAAAATGCTGAAAAACAAAACCAATATCCTGACGGATCTGGTTGATATTCGTGTTCTTGTCGGTTATCTCTCGATCGCCGAGCCAGACCCGCCCCTCATTCGGCGGAGTAAGCTGATTGATGCACCGCAGGAGGGTACTCTTGCCGGTGCCGCTCGGACCGATGATCACCACGACTTCGCCCCGCTTGACCTCAAATGAAATTCCGTCGAGAACTCTGTTTGTCCCGAACTCCTTCACAACGTCTTTTACAGTCAGTACCGTATCTTTATCCATAGCATTACCTTCTTTCAAGTTCAAAACCGGGGATCTTCAATTTATCATCAAGCATGAAAAAGAGCTTGTTTGAGAGCCAGAACAGCAGATAGTAGAGAAGTGAAACAGGTATGAGGACCTCAAAAAAGACCTTGCCCATTGCAGAATCAATAATACCCCGTGCTTGAGTAAGCATCTCCGGAATAGCTACCAAATAGGTAATCGGAGAGTCCTTCAATACAATTGTCGCTTCATTTGTCAATCCGGGAATCGACAGACGCAGAGCCTGAATGAAAACTATATTGATGATTGCCTGCCACTTGGTCATACCGAGTGACCTTGCTGCATTGTACTGATCGCGGCTGATCGATTGGATTGTACTCCGGAAAATGAGAGACTGATAGGCGCTGCTCGTTATTCCCAGAGCCAGAACCGCCGCGGGAAAAGGAGGAATGGCGATCTGGAACGCCGGATTACCGAATAACTCTCCAACGTGCCGCAGACCGAAATAAAAAATGAAAAGGGTTACTATGTGAGGCGTCCCCCGAAAAAATCCTTCGTAGAGCTGAATCAGGAAACTTACCGGACGGCTTCCGTATGTCCGACCGATAGCAAGGGGCACACCCAGCAAGAAGCCAAGCAGGAGGCTGACCACCGTCACTACGATGGTGACCAGCGCTCCCTTTCCTATGGCTAAAACTGAATAGAGAATAAATTCACCAAGGTTTTCCATAGTTGAAGTACTGCTTTGCTGCTATCTCGAAGCACTACGCTCCAAAATAGGTTGCCATCAGCTCATCCCACGTATCAGAACCCATGACTTTCTTGAGCGCCTTATCGAGTTCCTCAAGCAGAGGAGAATCCTTCTTGACCGCTAGGCCGTATGACTCATCAGTCGGAATAACCAGAATCATCTTGGTGGGGCGATTCTTCTCGAACGCCTGTGCTACAGGTTTGTCGAGGACAATGATATCGAGGTTCTGGTTCTCCAGATCCTGGATGCATTCGATGTATTTGCCGTACTTCTTGATAGTCGCATTCGCGGCATTGTCATCAACCCAGAAAGCTCCGGTCGTATCGTTCTGGACGCCAATCCGGTACTTTGCATTGTTCAGATCCGCTGGTGAATTGAGCTTGATATCCGAACTCTCCCGTACCAGAACTGCCTGGTCGGCGACGAAGTAGGCCTGAGTAAAATCGACCCTCTCCTTACGTTCATCGGTAATGGTCATACCAGCGGCAATTACATCGATCGTCCCGGTGCTGACAGCCTCTATCAGGGCATCGAAATCCATATCCCTTACGACTATCTCACGACCAAGCTCTTCGCCGATTGCCTTCATCAGGTCGATATCGAATCCGGTAACTTCACCCTTCTCCCGGTACTCAAAAGGACGGAAACCCGCGGAAGTACCTACAATCAACTCTTCCTTGTCTTCCTGTGAACCGCCGGCAAAAAGAACGCCTGTTACCACACATACCATTGCTATGACAGCAATTAACTTTTTCATAAACACCCTCCTTAATTGATATTTATACAATTTTAACAAATCCTTCTCCATCTTACAGCTGATTTATCAAGATTGCAATGATAATCAAAATGAATTTTTCTGATGAGAATATCCTTCCGTTGCATACCCGATCGTGTTCTTTTCAATAGTGGAGGATCTTCTCTATGCGCCGCCGCTTATCCTCATCTGAAGAAGATAGTCGCAAGAACGAGAAAAATTGGAAGGGTGATCAGAGATGAAAGATAGGTCGTGATGATACCGGTCCCGATATAATGCACCTGATCATCCCTTCCATACAGCTTGGCGATCAGCATTACATTGGTTGCTGGAGGGACAGCTGCCTGCACCACCAGCGCCAGCCTGAGACCCCACTGAATCTCCTGCGGCAGCCAGCCCAGAGGCAGCAGTGCCGCAACAATCATCATGAGAGCCGGATACAGAAAAAAGCGCAGCCCGACCAGCTTCCCGAATTCCGGCCGGTATTTCAGATCGCTCCGCGGAATAGTCGCCAGGACACCACCTAGAAGGATCATCATCAGGTCAAGAGTATAGGTGCCGGAAATCCTCAATACAGGCACAATTACCCGGGGAATAAAATCACTCAGATCGAAAACCGCAATAACTATACCTACAAAGATCCCAATCAGAGGCGGATTGATTTTTATCCTGAACCCGCCGCCCCTGTTACTCAGCATGTGTACGGCGGCAGTCCAGAATACGATATTGAATCCCAAGACGTACATGAACATGTAGATGTTCACTTCAAGCGGCGCGAGCACAGCCATGATCGGCAGCGGAATGAAACCGGCATTGTGCATCGCAAAAAGCACGCGCATTGATCTCGGATGCTCCGTATCGAGTAAGCTTCCAGGCTTTACGAAGAACTTCGAGATCCACAGCTGCATAAGAATCATCAGGAAGGCGGCCGTAAAAAATATTAACAGCCAGTACCAGCCGGCACTCACAGCCCGCTCCCATCCTCGCGGCAGATTCCATACGAAGTGCAGCGGGAACATGACCTTCATGATCAGAAACATAGCGGGCGGAAGAACATACCGCCGCATTATCCGCGGCTGGAATAAAAGATATCCGGTGGTCCACTGAATCAGCAGTTTAGCGACTATGATGAATATTGGTGTGTACATAATTTTTTCCAGGTGAAATAGAAACTGCCGGGGACGGGAGTTGAACCCGTACGAACCTTGCGGTTCAGGGGATTTTAAGTCCCCTGTGTCTACCAATTCCACCACCCCGGCATTGCAGGTAGTATAGTACCGGGGAACGAAGGTGAGGTCAACTGCCTTCGTTCTTCGACACATTGAAGCAAAGTGTGACTGTCCGTCTTTTACAGATGCCGTTTTCTGCACTTGGACGGCATTTTTTTATCCTTCCCATTTCACAAACATTGAAACTCTGTCACTATATCCTCATGAGCAATTCAAAGAACGGCACCGATTCCGTAATGATCGATATCCTTCCCGGAATGATCGATTCACACTTTCATTCCGAAGTGATGCGCGAGAAGGGCCTGGATCCCGTATCAGTTTTTGAATCTATTTTTTCAAAAGGTTTCACTGCGGGTATAGATATCGGTACCCGTGCCGGCGATACCGCAGAGCGTGCGTGGATACATGAACGTTATGGCAGTATTTCACTTGCCGCCGGACTTTTTCCTGCAGAAGCTGAGCAACCGGATACCGAGAAAAGACTCGATCTGCTGATCGCTGACCTGAATAATCACCCGGTAAGGGCCGTCGGCGAAATCGGCCTCGACTTGCACTGGAACTATGCCACTCCTGAAAAGCAGCAGGATCTGTTTATAAAACAGATCGAAATTGCCAACCAGTTCGGCTTACCAATAATTGTACACAACCGTGCAGCTGACCGTCTTATCGAAGAGACCGTCCGAGCCCACCCGCCGAAGTCCGGCGGAATTATGCACTGCTTTTCAAGCGACTACGCTTATGCGGAGAGGTTCATCCAGTGCGGCTTCTACATCTCCTTTGCAGGGAACATAACCTATAAAGGCAGCGAAGGGATTCGGGAAGCCGCCAGGAAGATTCCCCTTGACCGTCTTCTGGTTGAAACCGACAGCCCCTACCTCAGCCCGCAGAAGGTCCGCGGCCGACCGAACCACCCGGGCCACATTGGTTATATATACCGTGAAATAGCATCCATACGCGGGGTTGATTTGGAAGAAGTTGTGTATACGGTTTCCAAAAATTTCTCTAGTTTGCTGAAAATTGGTGTTTTTCCAGATAAACCATTACTGGAAAAATAATAATATTATTGCAGATAATTTTTTTTACATTTCATTATCAGTTAAGGGTTAATTACTCCTATTAACACCATTTTTCTACATACTAGGAAGTATGATGACTTCAACCCGTCTATTTCTCTCTCTCCCCTCCTCGGTATCATTTGGAGCAACAGGCTCATCGCCTCCCATCCCCTGGAAAATAAACCTGCCTGGAGATAGGCCCCGTCTCCCGAGCTCTTCAATTATTGTCTTTGCCCTTTCGACCGACAGGACATATTGACTCTCCCTGCTGCCCACATCCGCAGTGTGCCCCTTCACGAGGAACTCGGCCTCAGGAAGTTCTTTCAGTACCGCTGCGAGCCTGTCAAGCCGTGACTTCTCAGACGGCAGGATCCTCGCCTCATCCGGGAAAAAATGTATTGCCGGCAGGCTGAGCTTGATGCCTTCCGCAGTCCGTTCGACCTCTATTCGGCCTTCTGTATCACCCATACCGGACTGCTCTGTGATGCCTGCTATACGGTCTTCTTCATCCTCCAGCCTGCTGTCGCCCGAAGCCTCTCTGTCACCGGGAGGATACCCTTGAATCCCGTCGCCTCCGGAATCGATGTCCTCTCCGCTCCCCTGTTCTCCTTCGGGTCCGGTCGATCCCGTATCGACACCCCTTCCTCCATCGCCGGACCCCGGCCGTCCCCCTGCAGAATCCCTTTCCCCCTCTACAGAACGCAGGAGCTTCACCACCTTCTGTTCCAGCTCTTCCACCTGTCCAATGGTAATTCCTCGACCCCACGTGAGCCGGAAGCCCTCTTCCCGCCTTTCAACCTGTCCACGACTGTTGATAAAGTGCCTCACGAGCCGTTCCTTTATAAAAAACCCTTCATCCGCATCGAGGAAAAGCGCTATTTCACCGTCCCCGCGTCCCCGCACCTCAACCGGATCGGAAGTGTACGGGCTCGCGTCTCGATAAGTGTAGCTGAAGGCAATGACCTGCGCTGGCTGCTCCAGTACAGTCGATTCTCCCCGGTATTCGTACGTGCAGTCAAAGGGGGTCGCTATCGACTGCATCTCTTCTGTAAAAATCGAATCATAGCCGCCCGCCGTCCATTTCTCTCCGACACGCAAATCTTCCCTGATGAGTACCGGAAACGAGCTTCTCACAGGCAACGGTCCTCCGCCCAGTCCTCTGATTCCTTCACTGTCCAAAATACATTTTACGCTTATGGATGTATCTATCGGCTGCGAGACCTGCACAGCATTCCTCGACATTTCCTTTATCAGATAGACGCTGCCCTCGTATATACTTTCCGCGGCATCCGCAGGAGTACTTGATTTCTCCAGATAAAGTCTGCGCTGGCGATACTGGAGGCCGGAGTAACGGTCATTCACATATACCCGTACGTTTTCCCGTTCAGTATATGCATATCTCAGTGCAGGCAGGACTGATGTTACGTTGAGTGAATCAGCGTGTACATATCCTGCTGTAATGAAAGAGAAGATAAGAAGGGGGATATGTATTATAGATCGTTGTCTCTTTTTCATGAAAAATGAAACGAGGCCTCCCGTCGGAGACCCCGTTCCTTTATGTACCTTAAAAAATTGTGTCTTTACGTGTAAACAGTCTATTCCTACCAGTTATCGGCCATGTCATCGACATCTCGGCTCTCTTCAGGGAAGAGGTCCGTAGTGGCCCTCAAGCCGTCAAAGTAAATGTAATATGTTCCGAAGGTCTCTTCCGGATCCATATCAATGCGGAATCCCTCGATCTGAATGCCCAGCCTGTTCCCATAATGATAATCTCTCTGGGTCACCGATGTCGGAATGGTGGCAATCATTTTTTTCCAGCCCGCGAAATTCAATTTACCCATAGTCACTTCACCGGTTTGTCCGAACTGGTCCCGGACGATCAGCTTCAAGGTATGCGGAGAATTACGGCCGACGACCCACACCGATACGGTCTTGGATATCCCCTCGATCGGCAGAGGCCGTGAAGGCAGTATCGAAACCTGATGATCGCCTCTCTTGAAATACTCTACTTTAACGCCGAGCACCCGTTCGTCAGGCAAATCTATGCCGGCTTCCACTTCGCCTTCCAGTTCTTCCTTGTCCAGTGGCACCCCTGGAAGGGTCCGGACGGTTACCAGTCCCTGATCGAGGGACATATTCGCCCTCCAGAAGCCTGCATCTTCGAACTTGGATACCGACACGGTTCTCAATTTCTGCTGGGCTGCATCGATTCCCAGTTCTTCGGGCGCGGTCTCCCCAACACCTTCAACCTGCGCATATGCAACAGTGCCGAGACAAAGTATAACGAATAGAAGGATAATGCCTTTACTTACTTTCATCTGTTCACTCCCCTTCCGACTGCCAAATTTCCTGCACCTTTTCCGGACGGGTCAGTTCATCGCCGTCGAATCTGGAAATGAAGGTGTCCGTGAGAACTTTGATTTGGTCAATGTATAGATAGCAGTTATGCACCCGCTCCTGCGGCTGTGTCCACACAACCAGCTTTTCCAGCTGTAGTCCTGCCAGATATGGTGTATACTGCTGTGATTGCGGTATGTAAGAGGGAAAATTAACCCGCAGGTTTTTCCATCCGACATAGTTCAAGCTTCCCATGTAAAGAACATGCACTACTCCGCGGAAGTCACGTATATGAGCTTCCATGTAGTAGTCATAATCAGACCCCCAGGCCCACAGATCAAGCTGCTGAACTCTTCCTGGTATTTCAATCGGGTTGTGGACCGTATTCCCTTCTTCATCCTCTTTCACAGGTATAATCTCGATATAGTTATATCCCTGTCGATCAAACTTGAACTGTGTCCCCAATACCGCTAGTTCATTCTGCTCGATATTCGACCCGTATAGTGCTTCAGGCCACGTCTCGGCAAAGGTTTTCTTAGGAAACCCCTCGGTGATGAACTTGCTTCCGCGTATCAGCCAGTCAGAGGTTCTTGTATCAGGGTCAAATGTCTCTAATATCTTCGATTCAAGGTTTAGCGTCTTCTCATCGGCAACAATCAATGTTGGCGTAAGAAGCAGGAGAAGCATTAGAAGACACACAAAATGCAGGCCGCCTCGTCTCATCATTAACTCCTTTTTACTTACAAGAATACACAACCCTAGGCTATTCGAATTATATTTCTTCGGGAAATGTTTGTCAAATCTTTTTCTAAAAAGAGGTAAAATAGCAATCACTTCTATTTTCGCACTGTAAACGGTATGGGAAATAGTCGGTCTGAATCTCTTTGGTCACTCCTTTCGAGGGCATCGATGAGAATGCTTTTCAGATCGAATTCGACCGCTCCGAGAACCGTATCGGGCCAGGCTGTAAGGCTGCGGGAATCAAACGCTGCGATCGCCCTGCCCCCCTGCCGGTTCAGATTATCAAGGATCCGTTTATTGTCCGACCCGAAACCCGGCAGCAGCAGGACCAGAGTGTTACCGCCGATAGTCACCTTTTCGAATTCACTCAATGAGGTGAATACCGTAACTGAGGCTGACGGGAACCGGCTGCGCATGAGATCGCCGGCACCATCGATGACCTGCTCCGGTACGAAGCTGTTTCGGCTCCTGAGGATATAGATCCTGGAAAACTCTTCTTCCTCTGGGGTGCTCTGATCCAGAAGTTCCTCCAGTTCCGAAAGCAGCCCATCGGTTGTTATGAGGAGATGCCGTACGACGGGACCTCTTCCAGTATTCGGGCTGCGGCTCCCGCCCTCCTCACCGCTGGTACCGTTCCCGAAGACGATAATAGACCGAAGCCCGCGACGGTAGTTCAGTTCCTCCAATTCGCCTTCGCGATAAAGTGTGCTGAAAACGTCTGATACCGCAGGCGAAAGGAGTAAAATTCCGGCGGTGCTGTTCTCCAGCGCCGGTTCGACGGCTTCTATGTCTATCGCTATTGATACTTCTTTCGTCCTGAGCAGGTAGCCGCGTTTCAGCAGAGTCCCGGTGAGATCCTGCTCTTTTACCTGATCCTGCAGATACAGTTCATTCCATATCGGGTCGGTCAACAGGAGAACCTGCCTGGTCCGTACCGCATAGATCCCGGTAATTAAGATCAGAAAAACGAGAATTCCCGTAAGTAATATAGGATTAATACCGGATGCTCTTTTCATTGCGCTGCGGCCGAAGTCTTGACCCCCATTGTACAGATCATTAGAGTGTATCATATAAAATACAAGGAGAGGAGTATGGTATCATATAAAAGTCTCGGACTTGTAAACTCCAAAGAAATGTTTCAGAAGGCGATCAATGGCGGTTACGCTATACCGGCATACAACTTCAACAACATGGAACAGCTCCAGGCTATCATCCAGGCATGCGTAGAGACCCGTTCACCGGTAATTCTGCAGGTTTCCTCAGGCGCGCGTAAATACGCCAACCAGACAATGCTGCGTTACATGGCCCAGGGAGCCGTGGAATTTGCGAAGGAACTCGGATATGCAATTCCGATCGTGCTTCATCTCGATCACGGCGATACATTCGAACTGTGCAAGGACTGTATCGACACCGGTTTTTCTTCTGTCATGATAGATGGGTCCCACCATCCATACGAGAAGAATGTCGAACTCACCCGGCAGGTTGTGGAATATGCCCATTCACGCAAAGATTACGTGACGGTTGAAGGCGAACTCGGAGTGCTGGCTGGTATCGAGGATGATGTAGTCGCCGAAAAGTCGCACTATACCCAGCCGGAAGAGGTAATCGACTTCGTAGAGAAGACCGGCGTCGACAGTCTGGCGATCTCTATCGGAACCAGTCACGGAGCAAATAAATTTACTCCGGACCAGTGCACCAGGAATGAGGACGGTATTCTCGTCCCGCCGCCTTTGAGGTTCGATATTCTCGAAGAGATCGAGAAGCGGTTGCCGAACTTCCCTATCGTTCTGCATGGTTCTTCTTCGGTTCCGATTGAGTTCGTGAATACCATCAATAAATTCGGAGGAGATCTCAAGGATGCTGTCGGTATTCCCGAAGAACAGCTGAGAAAAGCATCAAAATCGGCCGTATGCAAGATCAATATCGACTCCGACGGCAGGCTGGCGATGACCGCTGCAATCCGTCAGGTACTTGCCGAACAGCCCTCAGTGTTTGATCCGAGAAAATACCTCGGACCCGGACGGTCTTCACTTAAGGAACTGTACATGCACAAGAACAACGATGTACTCGGTTCTTCCGGAAAAGCATGAGTCAGATCTGATATTCACACACCGCCGATGAACATCGGCGGTTTTTTTTTGGTCTGTATCTATGTATGCGGAATGATTCGTTTCCTCTGGAGGACGAACAGTGAAAGCGCCGTAAGGCCGGTGTAGAGAAGACAGAGAGATATACCGTATGCCGTGTAGGATAGCTGTGTGAGCAGGGGAACCACTGCATACAAAAGAGCAGCAGCAAAAGGAAGTACAATGAAAATGTACCTCTTCCAATCCATTGTGATCACGTACATGTAAAGGAGTACTACAGTCCCGATCATCAGCTGCATGAGCAGGAGCGGGTATCCGAACAGAAGATAGCCCGAATAGAATCCAAAGTAAACGAATCCGTAGAATACTCCGGACAGAACTGAAAATCCGGCGGTGAAAGTAAGGATGTGAAAATAGAGACGCTGTCCGTATTCATACTTGATCTTTCTCTTCTCCCACAGAATAAAGAACAGTGTTAGCGGAAGCAGAATGATGAAGAAATCAAGAAAGAAGGACCTCAGGTACAAGGCGGACCCGGCGTATCTCTTTGGATAACTTCGAATAATAATGTAAAGCGGCAGAACGCTAATTAGGAACGATACGAGGCCGCGAAGGAATACCTGCCAGGTTTCACTTCTGGTAAAGGATTCGGGGAAGAAGATCCGAATGTAAATGAGAAATGCCAGTGGTATTGAGAAAATCAGAAATAGTATCATTGCCATAGGAGAGTATCATTAAGCGTACAGATTTGCAACTACAGGAGCTGTTCAAGTTCGTATCGGTCCCTCAGAAGAGCTCTCTGCTTCTTCGTGTCTTCGAGGAGGCTGTAAAACAGGTCCTTCCGTTCGGTAGTTTCGCTCATTTGGTAGCATCGATCAAATATTTTTTCAATTTCTCCCTCAAATTCAAAGAGTTTTTGGAGATTTTCAACCTTTGTAAGCTCACGATACCTATCAATCGGAAGATGGTCGGATTCCATATGGTTGATTTGATCTATAAGTTGACCTTCATTGTCTTGAATTCCGTCGAGCAGGGAGGCATTATCCCTTATGAGTCTCTGCGTGGATTCTTTTTGCTCAATCAGCATTCGCAGGAATTTGCGGAGATTCTCGTCTGATATCGCCGCCGCGAAGTTTTTGTACATTTCTACGATGTCCTGATTCACGCGAACCAGTATTTTACCGAGTTCCATCATCTCATCCATTCCTGCAACCCCTTTTTATGAGTATTTCCCTCTAAGTATCGCTTGAAATGAAAAAATTGTTAATACACCCATTTGACCTTTTTCGTGCTGAATGATATATTTACTTCCACTTTGTTATGTGAAAAATCATTCGATTAAGGAGGCAGATTGGCTGCAAAAGATTTAAGGATCAATCAGCAGATCCGGGTACGAGAGGTTCGTGTTATTGACCATGAAGGGAAGCAGCGTGGGATTCTTCCAACCCCTCAGGCGCTGGAAATAGCCCAGGAAGCAGGAGTCGACCTGGTAGAAGTGGCTCCCCAGGCGAATCCTCCGGTTTGTAAGATGCTCGATTATGGTAAATACAAGTTTGAACTCGAGAAAAAGCGTAAAGACGCCAAGAAGAAACAGAAACAGTTGAAGCTGAAAGAGATTCGAATGCAGCCAAAGATCGAGAAGCATGATCTCCAGTTCAAGACCAAACATGTAAGCGAGTTCCTGGAAGAGGGGAATAAAGTCAAGGTAACCATCCGGTTCAGAGGCAGAGAGATGGCCCATACTGAAATCGGACGTGATGTGTTGATGCAGATCCTCGCCAATCTGGATGAACTTGAAACGAAATACAATGTCGACAGACAGCCCCAGATGGAAGGGCGCTTTATGTCGATGATACTTAGCCCGAAGAGCAAGAAATAACTGATCTTCTAAGCAATAAACAAGGAGCATGAAATGCCTAAAATGAAGACACGGAAATCGGCGTCAAAACGCCTTCGCGTAACAGGCAATGGAAAGGTGAAGTACAAGAAACAGGGTTTACGCCATATTCTGACCAAGAAGAGCACCAAAAACAAGCGGAATCTGAGGAAGACCGGCGTTCTCAGCGACCCGGAGCAGAAACGCGTGCAGAAGCTTCTGCCCTACAGTTTCTAGAACCTTCCACGGTTTCCCCTGAAGGGGAATACTCACTGTAGCGGACTACAACTGAAAACCGAAAACAAGGAGATTGAGAAATGCCACGTGCAACGGATGGTACACGAAGGAAAAATAGAAGAAAAAAGATCCTCAAGGAAGCAAAAGGCTTTTGGGGAAGACGCGGGACGAACTTCCGCACCGCCAAAGATGCTGTCAGAAAGGCTGGTCAGTACGCATACCGTGACAGGAAGAAGAGGAAGGGAGATTTCCGGAGGCTCTGGATTACCAGAATATCTGCCGCCTGCAAACAGGAGGGTCTGAATTACTCACGGTTCATGCACGGCCTGCAGATGGCGAATATCGAAATCAACCGTAAAGCTCTTTCCAACATGGCTATCGAGGACAAACCCGCCTTTTCTGAACTGGTGACCAAGTCCAAAGCTGCCCTCGGAGAGTAAAGCATGATAACGATTGAGCAGATACGTCTCCTGGAGCAGAAGGTCCATAAAGCAGTCAAACATATCGACCTTCTCAAAAAGGAGAACAGTGCGCTCAATTCCAAGCTTGAACATTATCAGAACCGAATAGATGAGCTCGAAAAACTGATCGAATCATTCAAGAAAGACCAGAGTGAAATCGAAAAGGGAATCATCACAGCGCTCGATGAGCTCAACCAGCTCGAAGACGATCTCGATTCCGGATCGTCAGAATCAGATTCTCCGGCAACCCCGGAATCCTCCCTGCCCGCAAAGGCTTCGGAGGTTTCCGAGGAACCCGAATCATCCAGTGATATCGATGATCCGGTCAGCGACAGTCCGGAACCGGACAATCAACAGTCTGGTGAACTAGACATTTTCTAATAAAGATGGAAACCGAACCAGTTCGCATACATCTTCTTGGCACTTCCTTTACAATCAGAACAAGCGAGGACCCGGATTATCTGCATAGGATCGTCCGGGACGTCGAACGGCGTTTCGAACTTGTCAGCAGAACAATGGGCGTCTCTGATCCTTTACGCATTGCTATTATTTCAAGTATACTATTAGCAGATGATGTAAAAAAACTGCAGCAGCACAGTTCCGAAGCCGAGTCAAAGACGAAAGAACTGATTGAGTTGATTGACCGTACCGTAGAATGATCAAAGTTGCCTGCAGTGTTCGGGAGGGATACATAAATCTCTTGGGTCAAACTAAATAAACGGGATTCCTAATACTGGAGTTGAACTGCGGAGCTTTCGGGCTCTACATGATGCTCTATTGCGGAAACCCACTTGAACCTTCGAGTTCAAGAGATACGCCCCAAGCGGCACTGCGGGTTTTTCATATTAGGAACAATGCGGAAGGTTAGATTATATGCCTATACTAACGAGTCAGCAGATCAATAACTTTTTCAATATCTACAAAGATACCGAGATCACCTTCACGAAAGAGATTATTCGCGCCACCGGACTTTTTCCAAAGGAAGTTCATCTGAAGAGCGTCGGCCACCCGATTCCCTGCATTATATACAGCGTTTCCATGATTTCTGCGAAAGTTATCGCCAGCATACGCCCGGCATTGTTTGAACAGATCCGTAATTCCAACAATCTCGTATCTCTGCGGTTTTCCTTTCTCAGGAGTGACAAGGCCGATCCGATATCATTCTTCGTCGCCGCGCGAATAACCGGATACAATCCATACAGCAAGGACAAACCGAATTTGAATTATATCTCTCTCGACTTCACTCAGCGACCGCCTGATGATCTCATTGCGGTTCTCGGAGAGATTCTCGAAGCCAAAAGCAATTCGCAGAAACGCGGGGAGGAGCGGATCATACTGAATGCCAACGCCATCAAGAAGATGGGCATCAGCAACAAGTCACACAATGTCTATATTCAGGGCGTACCCCGGCAGTGTATAGTCAGGGACCTCTCGTTCTCAGGCTCCAAAGTTATTGTCGCGGGTGTTGCTAAATATCTCATGGAGAAAGAGGCATCTCTGCACCTCTCTACCCTGGAAAAGGGCGTCTTGAAAATACCAGGAAAAGTTATCCGCAATGAACCGGTTGAAGGACGCAAGGACCTTGCCGCTATCGCACTCAAATATGACGACAAGCAGATACCGATCGAATACAAACTCATGATCAACGAATTTCTCAAACTCAGGAAGATCGAACCGCTAAAGGAATAATACCGCCATGGCACTCTATACCCAGGGAGGAGTCCCCTTCCCCGCTGATGACACAGCTCCTCTCGAAAGAATTCTCTACATATCTCTGCCCGAGGATGTCGAGAGGAACATTGAAAATTTCGATCTGGATTCATCTATTCCGCTTCCCGTCGAACCGCCTCCGGGGGTTGAAAGTACGGAACTCCGGGACCTGTCATGGGAGATGATCGTATCTGCCATGCTGAAGCTGTTCGCATATCAGCCTGACCATCCGCACCTCGAATATTTCCGCGATTTTGTACTTGCCGTGCAGCCCGATATAGTCGTTCGAATGACGCAGATGGGTATCGCCAAAGCACAGAACCACGAATACGTTATAGCGGAGGAGATATTCAGATCTCTTGTAAATTTTGCCCCGGAAGAGGAGAACACCTTCATCAACCTTGCAATAGTGTTCGAAGAATCAGCCTCTGATTCGAGGGAAAATGGGGACGAAGAGTCCGCTGAGAAGCATAACCAGTCTGCCTTCATTGCTTACCGTCAGGCATGCCGATTCCATCCGGAATCCCCCCGTATTCACTACAATGCCGGACACTTCTTTCTTCAGCGGAACAATATCCGGAGAGCACGTGAACACCTTGAAAAGTTCCTGAACCTCGATCGTACCGACAGCGAAAAACGCCGTCAGATTGTCACGCTTCTCAAGGAACTCGAATCACGGGACCGGTACGATACACTGTTCGCCGAAGCTTACGACTTCATTAAAATGGGGCAGGAGCAGCAGGGGATCGGGAAGGTCAAGGAATTCATTGAAACGAATCCCGATGTCTGGAACGCATGGTTCCTCCTCGGCTGGGGTCAGCGAAAGACCGGTGCGTACGAAGATGCCCGCGACTCGTTCCGCAGGAGCATCGAACTGAATGATTCCAATCCTGATGCGTTCAATGAGCTGGCAATCTGTAATCTCGAACTCGGCGAGTTCCAGCAGGCCAGAAACAACCTCGAGAAAGCTCTGAAGATCGAACCGGAAAATACCAAAGTCATGTCCAACATGGGAATACTTGCCCTGAAGCAGGGAGATTACGATATGGCCAGGAGGTTCTTCCGAACCGTCATCGAACTAGATCCGAATGATCAGCTTGCGCCGGTGTATCTGGACAAAATCGATGAGCAATCTTGACAAAAGCGCTATACCAACATAGGGTACATACAATATGATGCTGTCCGGTAAGAAGAAGATTTACGCTGAAATAATCCTTGTGAGCACCATGTTGCTCACTCTGATCATCGGTATTACCGCCGGGTACACAATCGCGAAGCTTCGTGACCCGATGATTCGCCAGGATCTCAAGGAATACAAACCTGCACTTCCCACTCAGATCTACGACCGCGACGGAGATCTCATTACCGAGATATTCTCCGATGAAAAGCGCGATATCGTTCCGGTACGCGAGCTGCCCAAGCATCTCGTATACGCCCTTATCAGCCGTGAAGATATCGACTTTTTCACTCACAGGGGATTCAGCTTCCGGGGTACCGCCCGTGCCGCGTGGAACGTCGCCCTCGGCACCTACTTCTCCGGCGGCAGCACTCTCACCCAGCAGGTCGCCGGCAAGCACTATGCGGACCGTTCACTACTCACTGTTACGAGAAAGCTCCGCGAATTGTGGTACGCATTCAAAATGGAACGCGAGCTGTCCAAATATGAAATTCTCGAAATGTACATCAACGAGATGTATTTCGGTCACAATACGTACGGAGTCGAGGCTGCCTCCCAGTTCTACTTCGAACACTCTGCACGGGAATTATCCGTAGCGGAAGCGGCCATACTCGTAATACAGCTGGCCAGTCCCGCCCGCTATTCACCCATCAATCATCCTGACAGGGCGCGTTCCCGGCAGAAAGACGTCCTGGACCAGATGGTGGAGATCGGTTACACGACACGTGAAGAGGCTGATTTTTCCTACCAGAAATACTGGGACAACTATGATTACAACCGTTCAAATATTGCCAGCGCATACTTCGATAACAAGAGCAGGGCCCCCTATTTCAGTGAATATGTCCGGCTCCAGCTGAATGACATGCTCTACGGTGTAGTGAACATCAATAAAGATGGCTATATCGTCAACACGACCCTCGATCTCGATTATCAGCGTGTTGCCGACAAAGTCATGGACAAAGCCTACCGCCGGATCAATGAACAGTACAACCGCAACAAGAACGACCGGCTGAGTGTTGTCGACGAAACCTACCTGCCGATCGTCGAGCTGCTTGGATTGACGTACAATATCGAAGATGTATACGTCACCGGAACCAGTGAGCGCAAAGCCGCTCTCGACGAATACTACAGCACTATGGCGCCGACTATCGAAGTGCTGGCCTCCATGTTCGGTTCTGACGGTCTGTACAAGATCTCCCAGTACAGCCAGAAACTGACTGAAGAACGCAGTAAATCGAGCACCATTGAAGGTGCCCTCATAACCATCGATGACCACAGCGGTCACATTCTCGCCATGGTCGGAGGAAGCGACTTCGAAACCAAGCAGTACAACCGCGCAGTCGATGCTCAGATTCAGCCCGGTTCGAGCTTCAAGCCCCTCTACTATTCGGCGGCTATTTCTTCCGGTCAGTATACCCCTGCAACCCGTCTGTACGACGGTCCGATTGTCTTCTTCGACAACAGCGAGAAGCCGTACACACCTTTGAATTATCTGGGGACCTGGGAAGGTTCGGTACTGCTGCGTTATGCCCTGGCAACTTCAATGAACGTCCCCTCGCTGCAGGTCCTGGACGGAATCGGATTCGACGCCGCCATCGAGAGGGCTTCCAGGCTTCTCGGCATGGAAGACAAGGCCGATGACAGAGCGCTCTTCCCCCGGGGTTTTCCCCTCGGCCTTGGTATAACCGCTGTTTCACCTCTCAAGATGGCCAAGGCCTTCGCTACTTTTCCCAATCAGGGCAAAGCGGTCGAACCGATGGCAATCACCAGTGTTCAGAACCGCGACGGGGAAATCATTATCAATCCCGAGCAGGATCGTATCCGGAATCAGAAGCACGGTGACGGAAGCGAACAGATCCTCTCCCAGCAGGCGGCATATATCATGGTCGATCTGCTCCAGAGCACCGTTGATTTCGGCACCCTGCGTTACAGGAGAATCAATGTAGGCGGCTTTGACGAAATGCCTATGGCGGGCAAAACTGGTACGACCCAGAATTGGGGGGACGCCTGGACAGTCGGTTTCTCACCGTATTGTACGACGGCAATCTGGTTCGGCTTTGACACACCAGGCAACTCGCTCGGACGCGAGCTCACCGGTGCCACTGCCGCCGGTCCCGTATGGGCTGAATACATGAAGACCATCCATGAGGGACTCCCTGTAAAAGAGTTCACGCGTCCCGATTCGGGCCTCGTAACTATGAAGGTCTGTACCGAGTCGGGACTCATTCCGACCCAGTACTGTCCCGAGACCAAAGAGGAGATTTTTATCGCCGGGACCGAACCGAAGCAGTTCTGCAGCATTCACAAATTCGAGCAGGAACGCGATGAATTCCTCGTCCGCAAGCTTCAGGATTCTCTTCTGATCGAGGACTTCGATATCAGCATGGAAGACGCCCCGGAACTCGACGATAATTTCCTCGATAACCTCGAGAACCAGATTCTCAACAGTGATGCCTTCACTTCTACACAGGACGGCGGTACAGAGGGCAACGGCAACGTGAATCCTCTCCTGGAGTAAACATTCGTTTTTTTTAATGACATCTCCGGCAGTTTCTACTATCATTGTTTGTAGATTTGATTCGGATAGGAGCCGAGACGATGCAGATCCCCGTAAACGAGATTATAGTAAAGAAAAGAATCCGCCAGGATCTCGGAGATTTATCCAAACTCATGGAAAGCATCCGCACTCACGGACAGATAAACCCGGTCCTCATCAACAGCAAGAGAGAACTCATTGCCGGTCAGAGGCGCCTGGAAGCGATTAAACGGCTTGGATGGAAGAATATCGAAGTGCATATAACCGATGTGAATTCGGAAGCAGATGAGGTGGAACTCGAAATTGATGAAAACCTGCACAGGCGCAATCTCAGTGCGGTCGAACTCGCGGACGGAATCTCACGCCTCGATAAACTTCGCAATCCCGGCTTCTTTCGCCGGATCTACAACGCTATTTTGAGATTCTTTAAAAAATTATTCAGGGCGAAGTGATCTGCTCCGCTATTCCTTCAGAGTATTTCTGTCCAGGAATATTACCTCACCATCATTCCGCTGCACAATAACGCTCGACCCGCTTGGAGAAAGAGCTGTGAATCGGGCGACCTGCTCCTCACTCCTCTGTTCCAGTTCGAGGTCGGTATTGAACCGGCCAAGATAGTAATCGGAGCCCTCCCTGACCACACAGAACAGTGCTCCGTCTATCAGCTTCAGAACGGTACCGCTGAACACATCGACATCGGACTCGGATACTATCTCAAGGCTCTCCGCATCGAGAGCAACCAGCCGCACTGCCCGCGGCGGATTATCCTCGCCGGCGACGGTAAACAACCGGTCTCGCTGAAAAATGATATCGCGGTTCCGCACTGTATTGAGTTTCGAACGTTTCCGTACATCCCCCCCACTGTCTACTAGAACGAGGGTCCCGTAAGGACTATTCTGACGTTCTTCAATCAGGATAAAGTTTGTGAGTCTGCTGACAGGTTCGGCAGCTGCTGCCGGGGCCGCCTGCTCGGCTTCGCGCTCCTCCACAGCCGCCCTTGCAGCCTCCTCTCGTGCAATTATCTCCTGCTGGTCCTCGGACACCCGTTCTCTCTCGGCGGCGATCTTCTCCTTGCGTTCCTCTATCTCCGATTCCTTCCCCGTTATCTCTTCCTGCTGCTCGCTTATTTCCCGTTCCTTCTGCTCGATCTGGCCCGCAGTCACCTCGGGGCTCTCCTTCATCTCTGCGAGCTCTTCCTCTTTTTCCCGGAGATCAGCTTTTTCCTGCTCGAGCTTCTGCTGGTCCTCTTCGAGCTGCTCCTCGCGCATTTCGACGACTTCCTTGCGCTCCTCGATACCCCGGTCCTCCTGCTTGCGCAGCTCTTCCACGACCTGCTCATCGCCTCCGAGTGTCTCCGCCGCAGGTACTGCAGCTCCTTCGAGCTCGGTGAGGGGTATCAGGATCTGGGTTTTGCCCGGCCACTCATCATATCGGCGGGCAATGCCGATCTTTCCCGGATCGAGCTCTCTGTAGACGTAGTCATTGTACGTGCCCTGAATATATTCACTGTCACCGCGGTATACGGCGTTGTAGTAGGTTATAAAAACAGCCAGGGCATCGGCCCTCTCGCGGGAAATACCGTAGGCATCCCGCACGTACCCGGCAAGTATCCGCCGGATATTGTCGATGTGATCGACCTGCGCCTGTTCCAGAATGATGAAAATATCAGCGTTCAATCCCTGCTGATCCGGGGGGGCTATGATATGGACGATGCGGTATTTATCGAAATAGGACGCCCGTCTGACTTTTGAACCTTCGGCACCGTTGGTGATGGAACGGCTCAGCCCTTCCCCGATGCTGCGGATCTGTGCATCCGTTTCGATCTTGTCGTAGGGTCCTTCGTAGTTGAAGAACTCGATGACCTCGCCTGCCGTCTTCTCGAGCTCCTGCTCCTGTATCTCAACCGCCCATGCGGTACAGGTAATTAATACAGCCAGGAAAAAGAGTATCATGCGTTTCATACTAGCTAGTATAGCATGTAAAACCCGACGATTCATCTCGGAAATTTATTTTTTCTCACCAAATGCACGCAGGGTTTCGATCGCTTTCATTCGATACTCACGGGGTATGGAAGCGAAGTAGAGTTCGTTGAGAACCCCTGAAGCCTCCGGCCGTACCATCCCGCTGTACCGGCAGATTCTGTCTATGCTTTCAATGATGGTATCCACCGTTGTAACATTTTCACCAAGTGGAATCCGGCCGGAATGCAGAAGCCTGTATACGGCTGCAACCACTTCGCCATCCGGGTCGCTCCGCAACATCCCAAGGGATTCCACGATGGTCTGCGAAGCTACATTGTCCCAGTCGTACCTTAAAAGCTGCAGAAGGACATCCCGGCTCTGCAGCGTACCGTACTGCGCAAGCAGGCTGGCCGCTCGTATCCGTATCTCCGGGAAGTCATTGATGACGTATCCCGACCTTGTTATCGGATTCAGCACGCCTGTACCGCTCAGCACTTCCACCGAGCGCAGCGATGAAAGGTACTGTATGCCGGGGTCTACCGAACGCAGCACGGTATCCAGGTCGTCGAGCAGCCGAAGGTATTCCGCTCTGTCCGCTGTTTTCATGATCTCCGCCGTGTAAAGTTCCCGGGCACTCATCTCCCGCACACCGAAGTCGTTCCTCTGTCCGTCACCTGCACTTCTTTCTCGGGAAGGATTCGCAGCCGCGATGTCCGGACGTGGAAGATCATACTGGTAGACGACCCAGTCGTCTCCTCCAATGTAGAGAATATCGTTCCGGTTCATCAGCGGCTGACCGGCCGATGCCGGCTTTGAAAAATTCAGCAGGACCTCTCCGCCGAAGGGATTGAGCAGATATGCGGTAAATTTCCCGGCTGCAATCAGCAGTCTGTCGGCACCAGCCGGAACGTTGAGGAACTCAATTGAAGCCGGAATCTTTTGACTCCACCTGATGTAGCCGGTAGACGTCTCGAAAGCGTAGACTCTTCCCGAAGAGGTACCGATGAACAGCAGACCGTTATTCAGGACGGAAGCGGTAATTCTTCCGTCCACTTCCGCATTCCATCTGTATTTCCCGCTCGCATCCCAGGTAATTATCCTGCCGGAGACGCTGACGTAAACACCCTCTTGATCACAGGCCAGATACGGTGCACCTGCCCCCGCTCGCTGCCGATCCCCACTCGCCGCAAGCGGATCGTTGAGATTGATCCTCGCCATGATCCCGCCATCCCTGCTCATCGAAAGCACGGTTTCATCCTCAAGAAGGACCCACAGGAGTCCGTCTCCGTCATACCGTACCGGTGTCAGTGCTGCAGCGTCGAGTTCACGCTTCCAGATAAGTTTTCCCAGATGATTTCGGGCGGCAACCATGCCGGCTGAAGTTGCGTAATAAAGTATACCCTCTTCATCTACGGATAGTTCCCCTATTACGGTCCCTGATAGACCAACCGACCATATGATCCTTCCGGCAGGATTGAAAGCGTACAAATCTCCCCGGCTGGTATGAACATAGATACTCTCATCAGGTCCGATCACCGCGCTTCCCGTCGGCCTGTTCGGAAGTCTCTCGCTCTGCCACAGCAGGGTCCCTGACGGGGTTATACAGTGCAGGGTCCGGTCCTCCGACAGGGCATATATCCACCGATACCGGAGAGAAGACGACACACTCAGGACCCTGCCTCCGGTCGGCTTCTTCCAGCGTGCTTCACTGAAGGGATGCTCCTGCGCAGTAAGGGCGGCCGGCGGATGTATTAAAAATACGATGCCGAGGAGCAAGAAAACACTTCCAATCTTGACTTTTCCCATTATCTTAAGTACCGTTATCATGATGATTTATATCAAGGATATAAAATATGAATACCATTACTGCCTATGCTCCCGGCCACATTACCGGTATCTTTTATATCGAAGACACTGCGCCTGATCCTCTCCACCGGGGCTCCCTCGGAGCGGGTTTCTCAATCCAGCCCGGCGTGACCACAAGGATCACACCCGCAGAACAAATTGTCGAAGATCCGCAAGCCCCGGATCCCACTGCCGGGCTTTCGGACGGCCGTTCCGCTTCGGACAGCCCGCTGGGCTCAACGAGACCGCAGTTTTTTCTCAACGGGCAGCCCGCCGATGATCTGAAAGTCTCGAAACGGCTGTACGATCATTTTATCCAATCCGCCGGCAAAACGCCACACCAGGGGCTGAAAATCGAACACACGATCGAGCCCCCGCAGAGCAGCGGCTTCGGAACGAGCGGGGCCGGTGCGCTCAGCCTCGCACTTGCTCTCAACAAACATTTCGAGTTCCCCTTTTCACAGGAAGAGGCTGCCGGTCTCGCACATGTGGTGGAAATAGAGTGTAAAACAGGTCTGGGAACCGTTATCGGCGAATATTTCGGCGGATTCGAAATACGTACCGCCCCGGGAGCTCCCGGCTACGGCTCTGTAGAGGTTCTGAAACATCCCGTGGATCTTCTCGCACTCTTTGCCGTTCGGGGGCCATCCCTGACGAGTGTTGCTCTCTCCGATCCGAAGGTACGCGAAGGTGTCAATAAATCAGGAAAACACAATCTCTACATCCTGCGCAGAGAACCCACTATCCCCAATTTCCTCTCCTGCTCCAGAAGCTTCAGTACCGGGTCCGGGCTCACCACTCGCTGGGTTGAAACTGTGCTGGAACTATTGGATAAAAGGGGGATTATTGGTAGCATGTTGATGTTCGGTGAAGCTGTATTCACCCTCGTTGAGCGAAGGGACGGAGCAGAAGCGGAGTCCCTGCTGCGGGACATCTGCATCCGCTCGGAAAGCGATCGAAAGGCTGCAGTTTTCTCCGCTCCCATTAATTCATCTGGAGGTACGTACCTGTAATGGACATCCATGTTCCAAAAGATCATCCCCGTTATCAATCTATTACGATCCGCGAGAGCCTTGTTGAAGCGGTCGAGCGAAAGATTGTTGCTCCCGCAGGTCTCATAGCCCACGGGAGAGGAGAAGCCTTCGATTATCTCTGCGGCGAGCAGACTCCGCCGCCTGCATTAGATGCGGTCAAAGCGGCTGCCGCCTGCCTGCTCCACGCCGGTCATCCGGTCATCTCCGTCAATGGTAACTTTGCTGCCCTCTGCGCCGAAGACATTGTGAAACTGTCCCGGACCCTCGGAGCTCCGCTCGAGGTAAATCTTTTTTACCGTACCCTCGAAAGGGAACAGGCAATCGAGCAGGTACTTCTGGATGCCGGTGCTGATGAGGTCTATGGTGTCGGTGATGCCGCTTCGGAAACAGTCCCCGAGATTGGAAGTGAACGCCGCCGTATCGATCCCCGCGGAATCGGCAGCGCCGATGTTGTCTTCGTACCTCTCGAAGACGGCGATCGGACCGAGGGTCTCATCGCAATGGGCAAAAAAGTGGTTACGGTGGATCTCAATCCGCTGTCGCGAACTGCCAGGAAGGCGACTATCACCATCGTGGACAACATCATCAGAGTGGTCCCGCTGCTGATTGGCGAGATTGAGAGCCTCCGCGGCAGCGGGAGTCATGATCTCGAAAAGATTCTGAACACATTTGACAATCGGGACAATCTAAAATCAATGCTCGAATTTATTTCCCGCCGTCTGAACGCATTCTCTTTCGAAGGAGAATAGATATGGGAAGGAAATCTCTCATAACACGAAGCGACTATATGTCGTGGAAAGACCGTGGAGAAAAGATCGTTATGCTCACCGCTTACGATGCCGCCTTTGCCGGTATCATGAACAGCAGCGGTGTAATCGATGTGATTCTGGTTGGCGACAGTATGGGAATGGTGATCCAGGGGCATACGTCGACAAGAGAGGTCCGAATGGAGGACATGCTCTATCACACCGAGATAGTCGGCCGAAGTGCCCCCGATCTTCCCATTATCGGCGACATGCCCTATCACACCTTTGATACTCCGGATGAAGCACTTCAGAACGCCGGTGCTCTTATAGATGCCGGAGCCGACGGTGTAAAGATCGAGGGGAACAAGCCCGAGGTCGTCCGGAAAATCACTGCCGCCGGTATTCCCCTCATCGGACACCTCGGACTTCTTCCTCAGACAGCGACCGAGTACAAGGTACAAGCCAAGGATGAGAAGGACGCCGAACAGCTGGTTCAGGACGCCATCGAACTGCAGGACTACGGTGCCGCGGCGATCGTTCTCGAAGCCGTTCCCCGATCGCTTGCTGCACGGGTAACCGGGATGCTCCAGATACCTACCATCGGGATCGGCGCCGGTCCGGATTGTGACGGGCAGGTTCTCGTCATGCACGACATGCTCGGACTGACGAGAGTACGGCTCCCAAAATTCGTGAAGCAGTATGCCCGTCTTGACGAAGTGGTTCTTCGGGCCTTCACCGATTATTCCAGGGAAGTCAAAAACAGCGGCTTTCCTTCCGATGAATACTCTTATCACTGAGTCGACGGAAGCCGAAGGGGGAACTGAGTGACGAATACGCTCAATGTATCATTTCCGGCTGCCGGCCTGGACTCCCGGGAGGTTCGCCGGCTCCTCGCAGACAGACTCGAAGCGGACCTCACTTTCGGCTCCGGTCATATTCTCGGATCCATGTGCAGTTCGCCCGATCCCCTCGCCGCTGATATTTTCTCCGATCAAATCGAAAAGAACCTCGGAGATCCCGGACTCCATCCCGCCCTTGCCGAACTGGAGGAGGAAGCCATCCGCCTCATCGGGCATCTGCTCCACAATCAGGAAGCCGTCGGCGCGGTGGTCAGCGGAGGTACAGAGGCGAATCTCCTCGCCATGTGGACCGCCAAGAACCGCGCTCCAGCCGGCTGCAGGGAAGTGGTGCTCCCTGAGACGGCTCATTTCTCGTTCGACAAGGCCGCCGGATTGATGGATCTCACTCTCGTAAAGATACCCGTCGATACCGATAACCGGGTCAGGATAGATGCATACCGCAGAGCTGTCGGGCCGCGGACAATGGCCCTCGTGGGGATTGCCGGAACCACAGGACTGGGTGCAGTTGATCCTCTTCAGGAGATATCCGACATTGCCGTGGAGCAGAATCTCTATCTCCATGTCGATGCCGCTTTCGGCGGTTTCGTACTTCCTTTTCTCGAAGATGCCGGTTATGCCGGCGCCGTCGGTCCCTTCGATTTTTGCCTCCCTGGCGTTGATTCAATGACCATCGATCCGCATAAAATGGGACGGGCTCCGATTCCCGCGGGGTGTATCCTTTACAGGGACGACACCATCGCCGGCCACAGCGCCACCAGCGTTTCCTATCTGGCCGGCGGCCACACCCGGCAGAGGACCATTGTCGGAACCCGTTCCGGAGCCGCCGTCGCTGCTGTGTGGGGGCTCATAACGATGTACGGACGGGCCGGATACACCGAAATCGTACAGCGCTGTATGGGAAACACCCACTGGCTCAGGAATGAGCTTCAGGCAATGGAAGGTGTCGAGACTGTAATAGAACCGATTATAAACGTATTAGGTATACGACCCACGCGGATTCCGCTCGAAACACTCGCAGGCCGTCTGCGCGGCCGGGGCTACGCGCTCTCCCTTTTTCCGGGTTTTCTCAGGATTACCCTCATGCCCCATCTCACCAGGGAGCAGCTGACCCGCTTCCTGAAAGTACTGCAGGAGGAGGTTCCCGCATGATCCATGATCCCCACCCTTCCAGAGACATCCTCGGATCGCTGTCGCGTCGACTGATGGGAAAAAAAATTGTCCTCGGCATCACCGGAAGCGTTGCCGCCGTTAAGAGCAGTGAAATCGCGCGTCTGCTGATGCGTTACGGTATCGACGTATACACGGTGATGAGCGATGAGGCATGCCGTATCATACATCCAAATCTGATGGAGTGGTCCACAGGCAACCCCGTAGTCACGTCGCTGACAGGCGGTATCGAACACGTCGCGCTCGCGGGGAACGTCTCTTCCCGGGTCGATGCCGTTCTCATCGCACCCTCTACCGCCAACACCATCGGCAAGATCGCCAACGGTATCGACGACACCCCGGTGACGACCCTCTGTACGACCGCAATCGGCCAGGGTATACCGATGATCGTCGTACCAGCCATGCACCAGCCCATGTACGATCACCCTGCGGTTGAGCGTAATATCGAGCGCCTCCGCGAGATGGATATCGACGTCCTTATGCCCAACTTCTCGGAAGGCAAGGCCAAGCTTCCGGAGGTTGAAGAGATCGTATTCCGAACGATCAGCCATCTGAGGAATTCCGCCCCGCTCAGTGGAAAACACTGCATCGTCACTGCCGGCCGTACGGTGGAATATATCGACCCCGTGCGGGTCATCACCAACAACAGCAGCGGAAAAATGGGGATGGCAATTGCCCGTGCGCTCTACCTGGCCGGCGCGGAAGTTGATGTGCTCTACGGTAAAGGAACTGCCGCCCCCGTGCCCGAAGTGAAAATTCATGACACTGAGACCGCGGACCTTATGATGGGAAAGATGAAGGAACTGCTGGAATCCAGTCAGATTGACTGTGTCGTCGCCGCGGCGGCGGTAGGCGACTGGAAGTCAGCCGTCAGCGCTGATGACAAGATATCGACCCACGGCGCGAGTGAACTCGATCTCAAACTCATTCCGACCCCGAAGATCATCGATCAGGTCAAAAAAATCTCACCGGATACATTTCTGGTGGCCTTTCGCGCCCTCTTCCGGAAGACCGTGGAAGAGCTGCAGCGGGATGGTGTACGCCGCATGGAGACCGCCGCCGCGGACATGATTGCGGTAAATGACATCGGTAAAGCCGGAGCAGGCTTCGAGGTCGAGACGAATGAGCTGCACCTCTTCGATAAGGGGGGAGAACACATCCACATTCCGCTTTCGGAGAAGTTCGCCGCCGCCGAACGGATCGTGGACAGCATTATAACGCAGCTGGAATCAGTTTAAGAATTCATCTACGATGGCATCGACGTCATCCTGCTGTACATCGAACTTGCGTTCGAAAGCCAGTTCCTGATTTGCGGCTCGCAGCTTCTTGAGCAGGCTGTAGACAATTACCATGAGCAGTTTGTTCCCCGTGGTCGGATATTTTTTAATGAACTGTATAAAACTCTTGCGGGTAATATGAAGGAGGATTGTCTCCGACAGACTGTTCACATTGGCGGTCCTTTTGACCTTCATGAACATACCGGCTTCTCCAAACACTTCACCGGCACCGATCGTGCAGATATAGACATTCTTCCGGCGGCTTTCATTCACGTCGACTTCAACTGAACCGGAAATAATCGCGTAGAAGGCCTGTTCGACCTCCGCCTCGGTGACGATCTGCTCTCCCTCGTCATAGACCTCTATCTCGCACATGGTCATGAGATCATCGATTTCACGTTCACTGAGGAATTTGAATAGAAGAATATCCTTGATCTTCTGCCGGTACTTTTCGGGATTATTGTCAATATACATTACTTTCAGTCTCCTCCATTCTCGTCTGACGAAGGTATTTTACTGTAATTATAGAATCTGTACAACGAAGTTGCACATACTGCGGACCGGGCAATCATCACATATGGGGGCCCGTTTCATGCATCTGCTCTTCGCATGTTCCACCAGAAGCGCGTGGTACTCCCTGTAGATCAGAGGGTCCCCGGGAAGGGCCTCCTGGATGGTCTCCTGCAGCCGGTGATAGACGCGGTCCGAAGCATCCAGGTCGGATCCGTCGATCCTGGATATTATCCGCCGTGTATACGCATCTATAACGAACACCGGCCTGTCGAAGGCATACAGGAGGATGGAATCCGCCGTTTCAGGCCCGATACCCCAAAGATTCAGCAGTTCCTCCCGTTCAGGAATCCCTTGGAGTCCGGCAAAGAAGGAGCCCAGGATCATCAGCTTCCCGGCCTTTTGATTGTAATAGCCGCTGGGCTTTATCAGTTCCGCCAGGGACTCTCTCCCGATTTCACAAACGGCTTCCGGGCTCAAACCGGTACCGCTGATACGGAAATAATCGTTCAGATTTCGAAGTGCTTTCCGAACATTTTTCCAGCTCGTATTCTGGGTGAGTACGGCCCCGACTGCGATCTCGAACCGGTCAGTAGTATGCAACTCCGGTTCGATCCCCGGATGATACCCTTCTTCATCGAAACCCGGCTGCCCGGCACGCCTGAGAAGGGGCCACCACCCCTGCGGACCGTACGATTCGAGCATGATATGGTATATTCTGGCGAAGTCTGTACCGCGTCTGGTCTTCATTGCAAATAAAAAGGGACAGGCATCAGACGACGCCTGTCCCGAATATACGATTGAGTTATCTATTCTCCCTTGAGGTCTTCTGCAACCGCCTGAGCTGCTGCCAGCCGGGCGATCGGGACCCTGAAAGGCGAACATGAGACATAGTTCAGACCATTCTTGTAGCAGAAGTAAATCGAAGCCGGATCTCCGCCGTGTTCTCCGCAGATCCCCATCTTGAGGTCGCTCTTGGTACTGCGGCCCTTCTTGACTGCCATGGAGACCAATTGTCCCACGCCGGTCTGATCAAGGGTCTGGAACGGGTCCTGCGGCAGAATATTCTGCTCCAGGTAGTCTCCGATAAAAGAACCGATATCGTCCCGGGAATAGCCGAGTGTCATCTGCGTCAGGTCGTTTGTACCGAAGGAGAAAAAGTCGGCGGCTTCGGCCACCTCGTCAGCGGTGAGCGCTGCCCGGGGTATCTCGATCATAGTGCCGATCTTGTATTCCATGTCGCTGCCGTATTTCTTCAGTACGTTCTGAACGATCTCCTCCGCATTCTCCCGCAGAACCTGAAGCTCCATCTTGGTGCCGACGAGGGGGATCATGATCTCAGGAAGAACCTTGACGCCCTTTTTGGCTACTTCGCAAGCCGCCGTCATAATCGCTTCGACCTGCATGTTGTAGATCTCCGGATAGGTAATACCGAGACGGCAGCCGCGGTGTCCGAGCATCGGATTCATCTCCTTGAGCTCTTCGGCTTTCATCTTGATTTTCTCCGGATCGAGTCCGGCCTTCTTTGCCAAAGCCTTTATGTCCTCATCGGTGTGGGGAGTAAACTCGTGAAGGGGCGGATCGAGAAGCCGTATGGTTACCGGCAGATCATCCATTGCCTCGAAAATGCCTTCGAAGTCCTTACGCTGCAGGGGCAGCAGTTTCTCGAGGGCCTTTTCACGGGCTTCCTTACTCTCTGCTACGATCATTTCCTGGAAGATCTCGAGCTTGCCTTCATCGAAGAACATGTGCTCGGTCCGGCACAGTCCGATACCTTCGGCGCCGAACTTTCTGGCCTGCAGTGCATCGGCGGGCGTATCGGCATTGGTGCGGATTCCGAAGCCTTTCTCTTTGATACCCTTCCTGTCGGCCTTCCTTCTCACTTCGTCGGCCCATACGAGGAATTTCGAGAGGTCTTCCGTGATCTTCGGTTTGACCAGTTCAACCTGTCCATCGAATACTTCTCCGCTGGTACCGTCTATGGTCACCCAGTCGCCTTCCTTGTAAACTTTGCCTTCAATATCAAGTTTGCCTGCTGTTACAACCGCGGCCTTACATCCGGCTACACAGGGCTTGCCCATACCGCGGGCTACGACCGCTGCGTGGCTGGTCATTCCTCCGGTAGAGGTCAGAATCCCTTCGGCGACCGCCATTCCTCCGATATCTTCAGGGCTGGTCTCTCTTCTGACCAGCAGGACTTTTTTGCCCTTTTTAACCCATTCTTCGGCTTCATCGGCGGTAAAGACGACCTGTCCGGTAGCCGCGCCGGGAGACGCGTTCAAACCCTTGGCCAGGACCTTCAGGGTCTTCTTGTAGTTGGGATCGATACGCGGATGAAAAAGCTGATCGAGCTGCTTCGGTGTGACCCGGTCGACCGCCTCTTCCTTGGAAATCATCTTCTCTTCAACCATGTCGACTGCCACTTTGATGGCGGCGGCTCCGGTCCGTTTGCCGTTCCGGGTCTGCAGCAGAAAGAGATTCCCCTGCTGAATAGTGAACTCGATATCCTGCATGTCACGATAGTGCCTCTCGAGCTTGTCCTTGAGGCCGACCAGCTGTTCGTAGATCTTCGGGTTGATCTGCTTGAGGTAGTCGAGGTGTTTGGGGGTCCGGATACCGGCCACAACGTCTTCACCCTGAGCATTCTCGAGGAATTCACCGTAGAAGACCTTTTCACCGGTGGATGGATCACGGGTAAAGGCGACACCGGTACCTGAATTTTCACCGAAGTTGCCGAATACCATCGACTG
>Ga0272443_10000578_pt1 | contig 65318 bp, 55 predicted proteins | sample SSMAcet12_FD_193581 | JGI IMG/M metagenome (GOLD analysis project Ga0272443, IMG submission 193581) | Marine sediment archaeal communities from Little Sippewissett salt marsh, Falmouth, MA, United States - SSM-Acet-12 | ecosystem: Environmental > Aquatic > Marine > Wetlands > Sediment ...
AAACAGGGACTCGGGGGATCTAGAGAATACTCTGAAAGAGCACAGGAGTATATCGATAGTGAGACAGCCCGGATCATCGGAGAACGATACGAGATCGTTCTCAACAACCTGAGAAAGAACAGGGAGATCCTCGAGGAGATCACCAGGATCCTGCTGGAGAGAGAAGTGCTCGACGGAGATGAGTTCAGGACGCTGGCGCATAGTCTTACGAACGGGTAAGTAGTGTTTACACGGCGGCAGAGGGGAAACCGGATGCCGCTGTTGCTACTGTTCAGACCTGAGCACACCCGACAGAAACGTGCCCGGTCATTCCGGCGGAGGGAGTCCCTGAAACTGCAGGAACAGAAAGGGTCCTCCAGAGGTTTCTCTATGAAGAACTGCTGAGTAGGTGAATCCCTGAAGAATGGATTTTCACCCTAAATTTCGAGTCGCTTCAATTTGGACATCTTAAGGACTGCCGGAAGACATATAAAACCATCTCGGAAAAGGTCGAATCAGAAGCAGGGAAACTTCCTCACACCGAAGTAGATGTAGTTGCTGTCCTGGAAGATGAGAGAATGTATGGCAGGCTGCTTATATCCTGTACGAAGACAATGTCGAGCGGGAGTTGAGTCTGCTCGAGCATATACCTGATAGCTGCGAGAAAGTTGTACCTTCCACCGATACCCTCCTCAGATTCAACCGGAACAGCATCCGTCAGTGGAACATCATTGACTTTCTCCTTGACGAGGCACGTGCAGGAAACACTGATTCAGCTCGATACACAGGTCTCTCTGACAAAGTTTTCTGAAGAGAATACGTTCCTGCTATGTCAACTCCTTGCACAAAGTCTTACACATGGGTAATCTGTACCCCTCATGAACCGTAAACCAATAATAGATACAACATTACAGGAACATCTTGCCACACTCACTCCCGATGTACGCGATGTCTTCCTTTTAGAGCATGAAACCATCCGCGGGACTATCATACACGGAACCGAGATGGTAAATCAGATGAGGGTCAACCACGACCTCGGAATCCTCGAGACCTACACACTCGGTCAGGCCTATCTTGCGGGAGCAGTCCTTGCAAGCACTGTCAAAGGCAACGACCGGGTGCAGCTCACCATCGAGTGCGGAGGGCCGATCAAGGGTCTCAGCGTCGAAGCCTGGGCCTCCGGCGGAATCCGCGGGTACCTCCAGGAGAACCCGATCGAAATCACCTCTCCGCTGGAGAGTTTTGACCTCTCTGACTTCTTCGGACCGGGCTTTCTTACTGTCACCAAACTCCTTGAAGATAAAAAACAGCCTTTTCACTCCCAGATCATGATTGAGTACGGCTCCATCGCGAAAGACCTGGCGAATTACTTCGTTACGAGTGAACAGACACCTACGATGGTGAGTATCAGCATCCAGTTCGACAAGGAAGGGCGCGTCAAAGGTGCCGGAGCACTGTTCCTCCAACGCCTTCCCAATGCAACCCATGAGGATATGGACAAAGTCGTCGCTGCAACCGAAAATCTTCCTTCTCTCGGGGCTTTCTTCGCAGAGGGTAAGAGCGGAACCGAATATGTAGAAGAGTACCTGGGCGACCTCAATCCCAGATTCCTCGAAAAACTCCCCGTCGGCTTCAGCTGTCCCTGTGACCGCAAGGCCTTCAGCCAGTACCTATCATCACTTCCGGAAAAAGAGAAAGAGGCTATCATGCAGGAGGGACCCTTTCCCCTTCACTTACACTGCTTCAACTGCGGCACCCAATACCAGTTCGAGTACGAAGAACTCAATGACATTCTAAGGACGGTCACCCGATGAAATACTTTGCAGCCAGTGCTGCCAACCAGAACGATCTCGTTGCCGCCGAGGCACAGAGCATCGGTGCCGAAGAGATCCACGAGATCGGTGGAGGTGTTGAATTCGAAGGCGATCTCAAAGTCGGTTACCGATTCTGCATGAACAGCCGTATCGCGAGCCGCCTCATGGTCGGTGTCGCGTATGACGAGGATATACTGAGTCCCGATGAACTTTATGACGCATCGCTTGCCCTTCCCTGGGAAGATCTCATCTCCCCCGACAAGACCTTTCAGGTCACCATCACCACCGTTCGATGCTCATGGCTGAAGAACTCTCAGTTCGGTGCCCTTCGTCTCAAAGATGCGATAGTGGACAGGATCAGAGAGCACTTCGAGGACCAGCGTCCATCTGTCGACACTGAAAACCCTGACATCACATTCCATCTCCACATCAACAGCGATCTTGTAAAGTGGTATGTTGACTTCTCCGGCAAGAGCATGCACAAACGAAGGTACAGAGAGGAATCGACCCTTGCGGTCATGAAGGAAAACCTTGCCGCGGCCGTCATCATGAGGAGTCCCTGGTATCGTTCACTTCAGGAGGGAAACCCGACTTCACTCCTCGACCCTTTCTGCGGTTCTGGAACAATTCTCATAGAAGCAGCCATGATGGCCTCCGATATAGCTCCGGGACTCATGCATTATCAGGAATTCGCTTTCTTCAACCTCCCCTTCCATGATGAAGATCTCTTCGACGAGGTTCTCGAAGAGACCTACTCGGTCATGGAAGCAAACCAGAGAACTGAAAAGCTGTTTACCGGATGGGATATCGACAAGAGTGCTATCCAGGCAGCCCGAAAAAATGCGAAGAGTGCCCGGGTCGACCACCTGATCACCTTCGAGGAAAAAGACTTTTCCATGATCACGAAACAGGACGTTCCCACCGGGGAGCACCATATCATCACAGACCCGCCCTACGGGATGCGGATGGTCAATAATGAACCGATCGAACACCTTTACAGAATGATCGGCAGGACCTGCAATACCCTTTTCCCGGGTTGGAACATCGCAATTCTCTGCGGTAGAAAGGAGCTGCTCAGCTACGTCGACATGAAGCCGAACCGAACAAACAGTCTGTTCAACGGACCGATCGAATCACAGCTGGCACACTATTACGTATTCAACGAAGAAGAGAAACAGGAATTCATCCGAAGGGCTGAAGAGAGGAAGGCTCAGCGCCTCAGTGAACCCCTCAGCGAAGGGGCTCAGATGGTGTATAACCGGCTCAGGAAGAATCTAGCAAGACTCGAACCTATCCTGAAAGAACAGAAGGTCTCCTCGTATCGCCTCTATGACGCAGACATGCCCGAATACTCTGCGGCTGTAGACATCTATGAGCATGCCCATGTCCACCTTCAGGAATATGCTCCACCGGCATCAATCCCGGAGGAAGATGCACAGCGGCGACTTGATGAACTCATCCAGGCAACCGAACGTGCGACCGGAATCGATATTGAACGTATCCATGTGAAACAGAGGAAGGCCCAGAAGGGAAAAGAGCAGTACGAGAAACTCGATGATGAGAAAAACTTCTTCATCATGCGTGAGCATGAGCACATGTTCTTCGTCAACTTCACCGACTACCTTGACACCGGCATCTTCCTCGACCACCGGCCGGTGCGGGCCATGATCGAAGAACAGGCCGATAAGAAACGGTTCCTCAACCTATTCTGCTACACAGGGACGGCCACCGTCCATGCCGCGAGCGGGGGGGCTGTCTCTACCGTGTCGGTAGATGCCTCCTCTACCTACCTCGACTGGGCTATACGCAATATGGAAATCAACGGCCACAAGGGGATGGAACATTTCTACTACAAAGATGATGTGATCTCCTGGCTGAAGGATACTCACGACATGTATGATCTAATCTTCTGTGACCCTCCCACCTTCAGCAACTCGAAGATGAGAAGAGAGTTCGATGTCTATAGGGACCAGAAAATGCTCATCCATCAGTGTATGAACCATCTTACCCGGGAGGGAAAACTGATCTTCTCCACAAACTTCAGGAAGTTCAAGATGGAAGAGGAACTGATGACCTCCTACGATGTCAAAGATATCTCAGAAGAGACGATCGGAGAGGATTTCAAGCGGAATCAGAAGATCCATTTCTGCTGGGAGATCACCCACAAAAAGGTCAGACCTGTGCAGAAGGAATCGAAACCGGCGAAGAAGAAGGCTGTAAGAAAGACATAACAGATGACCGCTTTCACGGGGTGATTTTGCACGTGTCTCTATCTGAAGAGTGTGTAATTCAACACTTGGGGTTTAGTTTTACACATTTAATGGGGAAAGATGATAGAGGGATATATACGAGCGGAACTCCTTTTCTCCCAGGTGCGTATCCGGCAGTCATGATTCTTGGCACCCGCAAGGCCGGGGCAATTCATTTTCACCGGGTCCTACCGACTGCTCCTGAGGGAGGGGATACCCCAGTCACTGGAAGGAAGGACCGCAGTCCTCCACCTTCTTCCTCTTTCCATCTCTGAACTGGAGATGGAGAGTATCCGTTTCGGCAGTTCGCGGGTATACTGCTTCACCGGTTTTCTTCCGGCAAACCACTCCCGGTCTTTCCGCCCTGTTCAGACCTACTCACATTACCGGCAGACCTGCCTCGAGCGTGATGTAAGACGATTGGTACAGCTGAAGGACGCCAACTTCATCCGGCCAATGCCAGGCGGAGAAAGATATAGGCAAGAATAAGCGTAACCGGTGTGAAGGCAAAACGTTCAAACGCAGTCTTTGCAAGAAGATTGCCTATGGTGTTCATAACAAAAATGACGAAGAACAGCCACGAGAGTATTGTTGTCAGAAGGAACACATCACCTTGAGCAAGCTGAATTGCGCGGATAAAGCCAACTGCCCCGGTCAGCAGAATCGTACTCAGAGAGACTACCTCCATCGCCACCAGTTTCTGTCGGTCGTTCACCCTCCCGCCCCAGACTATCGTGTCAGGAACGATCCCCACAATGATAAGAAGATGAAACAGGGCAAAAACACCGGCTACAGCCACCAGAGTTACGCCATAGGCCAAAGGGTTGGAAAGAACCATACACTCCTCCTCACAGTTCATACAGATAGTATACTAGACCTCAGATAGACAGGGACATCAGAAACTGCCATCCGATTCAAGACTCAGCCCAGAATTCAAGGACTGGATACCGGCATTCAGGACTAATTCTCTACAGGAGCAGGTGGCGAAAAGCATACATGCTACTCCTCCCTTCTCCAAGTGAATATCGAGTGGTATCCATCATCATTTCCTGTTCAGCATATCAGTGGCAGTACCCAGTGCGAGCTCACCAGCTATAGCGAAAGTCTCACTGAGGGTCGGATGGGGGTGGATCGTAAGTGAAATATCCTCTGCTGTCGCTCCCATCTCAAGGGCAAGCACAGCCTCTCCGATCAGCTCTCCTGCGTTTTTACCTGTGATTCCCGCTCCGATGAGGCGTCCAGTCTCTTTCTCGAACAGAGCTTTGCTGATACCCTCTGTACTGATCTCCGACAAAGCTCTTCCGCTTGCCTGCCAGGGGAACGCCCCTGTAAAGTAGGCAATTCCACTGGCTTTTACCTCTTTCTCGGTAAGACCTATCCAGGCAACTTCGGGGTGTGTATAGGCAACCGAAGGGATAGCAAGTGGGGTGAAGGCTGACTTGTGACCCGAAGCTACTTCACTCGCAACTCTTCCCATATGAGTTGCACGGTGAGCGAGCATCGGGTCTCCGGTCACATCCCCTATAGCATAGATACCCGGTACACCGGTCTCCATCCTGTCATTCACAGTAATCCAGCCTCTCTTACCCGTTGCTACATCAGTATTCTCAAGTCCGATTGAATCGCTGTTGGCTCTGCGACCCACAGAAACGAGTACAGCATCACAAGTTACTGAGGAGGGGGCCTTCTCACCTTCAAGAAGAACCTTCAGGGAATCTTTAGTGCTCTGTATCGCAGTGACCTTTGTCTGTGTATAAATCCCGTCGTAAACCTTCCTGATCTTCTTGAGCAGAGGCCTCTTCAGGTCCGTATCGGCCGCAGGAATGATCTCATCAAGCATCTCCACGATGGTAATCTTCGATCCCAGTGTGTGGTATACGTCAGCCATCTCGAGCCCGATTATACCTCCCCCGATGATCAGAAGGTGTTCAGGCACTCTCCTGAGTGCGAGGGCATCGGTAGAATCCCAGATCCTCTCATCGTCCGAGTCGCCGAAGGGGATCTGCACCGGCCGGGAGCCGGTTGCGATGATGATATCCTTGAAGGTGAGAAGAACCTCTTCGTCACCACTCTTCACTGACAGCTCCTTATTACTCAAGAATCTTCCGATTCCTCTCATAACCTCGACCTTCCGGGCTTTGGCCATGCCGGCAAGGCCGGTGGTCAGCGAGGATACAACTGAGTTCTTGTGCGAACGGATCGCATCAAGATCGAACCGGGGAGATTCGAAGAGTACACCTTTGTCCTTGAGTGCTTCAGCTTCTTCTGCGACCTGGGAAATGTGGAGGAGCGTCTTCGACGGGATACAGCCCACATTGAGACAGACTCCTCCAAGAGCGGAATATTCGTTGATGATGGTAACAGTTCGCCCGAGGTCTGCGGCTCTGAACGCAGCAGTGTAGCCACCGGGGCCTCCTCCGAGGATTACCAGATCCTTTTCCATACGTTTCATATCATTGTTCTCCTAGAGCAGTGTCCGCTTCATGTCAGATAACAGGTCAGCTAGATAAGCGGCGAACCTCGCCCCCTGTGCACCGTCGATCACACGGTGGTCGTAGGAAACACTGAAGGGAAGAATCGTCCGCGGAACGAACTCGGTCCCACTCCATACCGGCTGTACACTCATCTTCGAAAGTCCCAGTATCGCAGTCTCCGGAGCATTGATGATGGGGGTGAAAAAGGTCCCTCCTATTCCACCGAGACTTGAGATACTGAATGAAGCACCCTTGATGTCTTCGCTCTTCAGTTTCCGCTCACGTGCTCTCTGACTCAATTCGGATAGCTCCCGCGCCATTTCGAGGACACCCTTGGTGTCAGCGTCACGTATGACGGGAACCACAAGCCCTTCAGGCGTGTCAACAGCTACACCTATATGGTAGTAGTGTTTATGAATGATCTCTGAAGTATGCTCATCAAGAGATGCGTTGAAGGAGGGGAAAGCCTTCAGTGCATTGACTACCGCCTTGATAACAAACGGAAGAATACTGAGCGAGACTGGCTTGCCCTTTTGCTTCAACTCCTCCTTGAGTGCCTTCCTGAACATTTCCAGGTCACTCACATCAGCCTGATCGGCCTGTGTGACATGAGGGATCGTCTGATAGCTGCTCTGAAGGTGTGGGCCGGAAAGCTTCTGGATTCTCGTGAGAGCAACTCTTTCGATTTTTCCATACTTCGTGAAGTCTTCAAGTTCCTGTATGCGGCGAGCACTCGCCCCGCCACTGGCCAAGGCCTTTTTCACATAGCTGGTAAGGTCTTCCTTGAGTATCCTCCCGTTCCTCCCTGTCCCTCGTACCTCTTTCAGGTCAACACCGAGCTCTCTGGCCGCCTGACGGACAGAGGGTGTCGCGTGATACGCTCCAAGAGGAGCCACAGGGTTCGACGTCACTTCGGGAGGTGCAGAAGGTGTCACCCTTTCAGGAGCAGGGACTTCCTTCTCAGATTCCTGGTCGCCCGGCTTTTCCTGCGCTTCGGAGGCGCTTGAGCTCTCCTTGTGAACCTCTTCAGATGACTCTTCCTCACCTTTCTCCTGTGGAACTTCAATGGAGGCTTCTATATCGGCTATCAGCGTTCCCTCTGATACCGTATCCCCCTCTTTCACATGAAGAGCGGTTATCGTTCCGGCAAAGGGACTGGGAATGTCGGTTACCGCCTTCTCGCTCTCGAGAGATAGGATGGATTCATCTGATTCTATGGTATCCCCGACCTTCACGTAGAGTTCTATGATCGGGACCTCGGAAAACCCTCCGAGGTCAGGTATATGTATCTGTGTAACTGCCATGGCACTTCTCCTTTACCCGATCAGCTTGTGAGCGGACTTGGCTTCTCAGCGTCCAGATCGTACTTCTTGACGGCCTCGGCTACTGTCTTGGATTTCACCTTGCCTTCAACCATCAATCCCCTCAGAGCTGCAAGAACGATATAGTAACGGTTCACTTCGAAGAACTCTCTCAGTCGCTCACGTGTATCGCTGCGTCCGAATCCATCGGTTCCGAGAATAGTGAGGTTTCCTCCCGGGACAAACCTTCTGATCTGTTCCGGGTACGAGCGGATATAGTCGGTACTGATCACTGTCGGCGCTTCATAGCCTTCCATCACCTGCTGCATGTAGGGAGTCTTCTGCTCTTCAAGTGGATGAGTCAGGTTGTAGCGCTCTGACTCAATCCCGTCCCTGTGCAGCTGGTTGATTCCGGGCATACTCCAGATGTTCGAGGAGATACCCCAATCCTTCTCAAGAAGGTCAGCTGCTTCCAGGACCTCACGGAAGATAGTTCCGCTTCCCATGAGATTTACACGAAGGTCAGCATCTTTGCCCTCTCTGAACAGATAAATTCCGCGTCTGATCCCTTCCTCAACGCCCTCAGGCATCTCAGGGTGAGTGTAGTTCTCGTTCATGAGGGTGATGTAATAGAAGATGTTCTCCCCGTCTGCATACATTCTTTTCATACCGTCCTGCAGGATTACCGCAAGTTCGTAGGAATAAGTGGGATCATAGGCCACACAGGTGGGGTGAGTGGAAGCAAGGAGCAGGCCGTGCCCGTCTTCATGCTGCAGTCCTTCCCCGTTCAGGGTCGTCCTTCCTGCGGTCCCTCCCATGAGGAAGCCTTTCGCCCTGCTGTCTCCCGCTGCCCATACAAAGTCGTCGATTCTCTGAAAACCGAACATAGAATAGAAAGTGTAGAAAGGAATCATCGTGAGCTGGTTGTTATAGTAGCTGGTTGCAGCCGCGATCCATGAAGAGATCGCTCCCGCTTCGGTGATCCCCTCTTCGAGAATCTGACCTTTCTCATCCTCGCGGTACCACATCAGTGAAGAGGAGTCCTGAGGTTCATACAGCTGCCCTGTCGGAGCGTATATGCCGAGCTGGCGGAACAGCCCCTCCATACCGAAGGTACGTGCCTCGTCAGGAACGATCGGCACGATTCGCTCTCCTACCCCCTTGTCCTTCACGAGTTTCGTCAGTATCCGTACAAATGCCATCGTGGTAGAAAGTTCTCTCTCTCCGCTTGAAGAAAGCATATCCTTGAAGAAATCAAGAGAAGGAGTGGCCAAGGTCTCACCCGGGTCATGCCGGTAGGGAACAGGTCCACCCATCACCTCCCGCCTTCTTTTCAGGAACTGATCCTCGGGGGATCCTTCTGCCGGACGGATAAAGGGAAGGGATTCCAGCTCCTCATCCTTTAGAGGCACGTCATAGTGGTCCCTGAAGGTCCTGAGGGATTCCAGATCCATCGTCTTCTGGTTGTGAGTGGCCATACTCGCTTCGCCCGATTTACCCATTCCATAGCCTTTCACGGTCTTGAACAGAATGACTGTAGGATCCCCTTCGTGTGAAGTGGCCTCAGCAAAGGCGGCATAGATCTTTCTTGGATCATGCCCTCCACGGGTAAGCTGCCATAGTTCGTTATTACTCTTGTCGGAAACAAGGGATTCCAGATACTCATCCCCCCCGAACAGTTTCTCTCTCAGGTAGGCCGCTCCTCTGGACTGGATTGTCTGGAACTCTCCGTCAACCATGGAAGCAAGCTTACGGATAAGGAGACCTCTGGTATCGCGTTTGAGGATTTCATCCCACTCGGTCCCCCAGATTACCTTGATAACGTGCCATCCGGCACCTCTGAACTTTCCTTCAAGCTCCTGAACGATCTTCCCGTTGCCCCGAACAGGGCCATCAAGCCTCTGCAGGTTACAGTTGACGACAAACACAAGGTTATCTAGAGCTTCCCGGGATGCGAGAGAGAGGGCACCCAGGGATTCGGGTTCATCACTTTCACCGTCTCCCATGAACGCCCAGACCTTACGGTCCCCGATCTCCTTCAGTCCCCGCGCTTCAAGGTATTTCATGAACCGTGCCTGGTAGATTGCCATGATCGGCCCGAGACCCATGGATACTGTGGGGAACTGCCAGAAGTCCTTCATCAGCCAGGGGTGCGGGTAGGACGGAAGTCCCTTCTTACCTACCTCACGGCGGAAATGATCAAGCTGGTCCTCGCTCAGCCTTCCTTCTACAAAGGCACGGGCGTACATGCCGGGAGCAGAGTGTCCCTGAAAAAACACAAGGTCCTGACCGTACGTGGAATCAGGACCTTTGAAGAACCAGTTAAACCCTACCTCATAGATAGCGGATGCAGAGGAGAAGCTGGCGATATGACCACCCAGGCCATGGAACTTCTCATTCGCTTTTGCAACCATCGCCATTGCATTCCACCTGACATAGGCAGATACATTCTTGGCAATCAGAGAATCATCCTTCGGTATCTTCTCTTCCTGTCTCAACTGTGTGTTGGTATAGGGACTGATCACACCCGGTGAGGTGGAAACCCCGTTGTTACGTGCAGTATCAGTCAGCTGTCCAAGAAGGAAATCGGCCTTTTCAGCCCCTTCATGTTTTATGACACCCTCGATAGATTCGATCCAGTCTCGTGTCTCCTCAGGATCAGGATCGAAATATATCTGATTACCCATAGTATCCTCCTAGCATAGTGTACAGGTAGAAGGGGGATACAAGGGTATACAGCTCACAAAGGAAGTCTCATATCCCCGTTCACTCGTGCACATAGAATATCATAAAGTTATTCTCTACCGTCAAGGTAGTACTCACTTGAAAAGGAAAGGGTGAAATAAAAAGGCCACCCGAAGGTGACCTCTTATATAACATCCGAGTTATACTAGAAAGCGATAGAAGCTGATGCTGTGATCGAACCAAGGTTATCAGTAGCGCCGTCGCCAACAGCAACACCACTATTGATATAGTCTGCATCTTCCCAAGCTAACTTAAGAGTTGCACCAGGAATCATGGTTGTAGATTCGATAGAAGCACTCATTGACAGTTCTTCAGCACTATTGAATCCTGCTGCAGCAGCAAGAGTGTACATATCAGTTGCATAGGTTGCATCTGCACCAACACTCCAAGCTTCAGTGTCAACAACATAACCGAATTCTGCGCCAACCGTAAGCATGTCGCTTACAGGATAAGAAGCTGCGATGGTAAGATCCTGAGCATGGACCAGGTTCAGACCAGTGAGGCTGAGAGAAACATCGGCGACTGTTGCAGCAACTTTTGCTGAGAGGATATCGGCTGTTTCTGTGTAAGCAGTATAACCACCGCCATCAGCAACTGCTTCGTCATCTGAGTCAAATGTAGCTGAGTCATCTTCTGTTGCATAGTAAAGATCCAGGCTGTAAGCATCATATGCTGCAGCAACTGCAACTTCAGCTTTAAGGTCACCACCATCAAAGATCATATCAGTAGATACTGTTGCATTCATCATATCGTCAGCATACGCCACTTTTGCTGAAGCTGAAGCAGCATTGCCAGTACCGAGATTAGACAATACGGCAGCAGCACCAAGCTGAGCAGTAAGACCATCACCAAGAGCAAACTCAGGGGTGGTTACTGATCCAAACATATTATATGCAGAACCATCTAATGCATTCATAGTATTGTCTACGCTTACACCAAAGACGTAACCAGCAAGGCCTACTTCCACACCAGCGTTGTCACCAACATAGTTTGAGGGTTTCAGATCAATGGGATCGCCATCATCATCACCAGCACCGTCAGCCTCAGTGTCGAGAGCAGAAACTGCAAAGTTAGGAGCACTCATAGCACCGAGAATACCGACATACCAGTCATCAGAGACAATCTTGGCAGAAGTAATTTCTGCATTAGATACCATTTCACCATCAGCAAAGGCGTCATTCTCGTTGGCCTGATCTTCGAAATCAAAACCGAAGGTCAGTTCAGCGGCGATCTCTGCCCAGATATCCCCGTCGCCAGCATTGTCAACGAGAGTTTCGCTGATTACGACATCACTTGTTAATTCAACTGTGTTTCCAAAACCCCAGAGACCTGAGTCCAGACCTGCTCCAAAGCTTACTTCGGCATTACCCGTGAAACCGGCAAAAACGACACTGCCCACGAGTACCATAACTAAAAGTACTGCAGAAATTTTCTTCATACTTCCTCCAAAAAATATTCGGGGCAGGCGCAAAGACCCGCTTTTTCCCTTTTTTCGTTATACAAAACGGATTATAACAACCGCCTATATACCTGTCAAGATAAATTGCAGAAACGACCGTTAGTTACACAGCTTGAACGAATTATTGACAAATTGCGTTCCTTTTGGCAGTCCACATCATTATACAAACAAAGCACTCTTAGACAATTAGCAACTCTCCGTTCTCTCTAATCTACGTCAGTATATCTCATTTTTCTGAATCTATCCATGAAGAATTTTCGATAAATATACATTTTCTTACACTTTTCGTTGATATTTCCCTGAACATCGACTCTACAGGGATCGATTCATCCCAGAGTTCAAGGATAGTCTGCTGTGCCCCCAGGCGTGTTGCCTGTCCACAAACCCGGTCAAAGAGCAGATGGAACAGACCGAGTCCCCGATACTGTGTACGTACATAGTAGGCACGTACGACCGCGGGAAGAGAGGTTTCATGATGCCAGATGATGACGGCAGCTACTTCCTGTTCGGGTGTGAGAGCGAACAGTGCACGGTCTTTTTCGCCCAGCCTCCACGCCTTCTCAATCTCCTGCAGCAGGTAGGATCTGTAGGGAACATTCCTGCTGCGATAGAGGTTGACACATTCATCGCGTAACTGCTCATACGCCTCAAGGTGTTCCTTGAGGTTGTCACTGAACAGAAAGTCCTCCTCCAGGGCATCAAGCGCATCATCTTCCAACCCTTCACCCGGGAGCCGGGAGAAGGTGAACGCGACATCATAGAGTTCGTACCATTCATAGATGCGCTTCTGCATCTCCATATCCTTGAAATGGAACCAGAGGCGTTCTATCGAAGGCATCTCATGCACGACATCCTTAAACTGACGAAATACCCCTCTGCCGGAGTTCAGCACATCTTTGAGTTTCCCTCTATAGACGGGATTGCGAAGAGTAGCGACGAACTTCTCCATCGTGTGATACCCATCAGAAGGAAACCACTCGGGGAGTGCAAGGAAGCGCTCCGTGTTTTCAGCTTCCCGCTCCTCGACGAAGACCTGTTCCACTATGACCTGCTTCTCGAGGTCCAGGAGATACTCGTTGCCCTGATCCTCCATACAGAAAATGATCTGGAACATGAACTCATCGGTAAGGGGAGGCAGATGGTAATAGCTTTTCATCTCTTTCTCATACATCACGGAACAAGTGTACCCGTTCAGCCCTAAATTGCAAGCGTATAATAAGTAGTAAAGGAGCCGTCAGCTTGACAATCTGACTAAAAACAACCATATTTCCTTTATATAAGAATTTTTAGGAGAGTATATTCATGAGTATCATTGAATTTGTAGAAGCACGAGAGATTCTCGACTCAAGGGGTAATCCTACGGTAGAGGTTGATGTCATCCTCGAAGACGGATCCATGGGCCGTGCAGCTGTTCCCTCCGGAGCATCCACAGGCGTTCATGAAGCAGTAGAACTCCGTGACGGCGATAAGAAAAGATATCTCGGTAAGGGAGTGCTCAAAGCTGTGGACAACGTCAACACCATCATAGCTCCCGAGCTCGAAGGTCTTGATGCACTCGACCAGGTCGCGATCGACCAGGCGATGCTTGCCCTCGACGGTACCGAAAACAAGAGCAAACTCGGTGCGAATGCAATCCTCGGTGTCTCCATGGCAGTAGCACGTGCTGCAGCAGACTACCTCGGCGTGCCTCTTTTCAAATACCTCGGCGCATATCACGCATGTGTCCTTCCCGTACCGATGGCGAATATCATCAACGGCGGAGCACACTCGGACAACAAGGTCGACTTCCAGGAATTCATGGTCATGCCCATCGGCGCTGACAGCATCCGCCAGGCAGTCCAGATGGTCGCTGAAGTCTTTCACAACCTCAAGACCGTTCTCAAGGGCAGAGGCTACAACACCAGTGTAGGTGATGAAGGCGGGTTCGCTCCCGACCTCCAGTCCAACGAAGAGGCTCTTGAAGTCATCATGGAAGCCATTAAGAACGCAGGCTACACCGCAGGAAGAGACGGCGACTTCATGATCGCTCTCGACCCCGCTGCGAGCGAGCTCTATGACGAAAAGAAGAAGAAGTACGTGCTCAGATGGTCGACCGGTGAAGAACTCACCAGCGAGCAGATGGTTGAACTGTGGACAAGCTGGGCAGAGAAGTACCCGATCGTCTCGATCGAAGACGGTATGGACGAAGATGACTGGGAAGGCTGGAAGATGCTCACCGATGCTATCGGCGACAAGGTTCAGCTCGTCGGTGACGACCTGTTCGTGACCAACACCAAGCGCCTTGAAAGGGGTATCGAGACTGCAACAGGCAACTCTATCCTCATCAAGGTGAACCAGATCGGGACTCTGACCGAAACCTTCCAGGCAATCGAGATGGCACACAAGGCAGGCTACACGGCTATCGTCTCACACCGCTCAGGTGAAACAGAGGACAACTTCATTGCCGACCTCGTTGTCGCACTCCAGACCGGCCAGATCAAGACCGGTTCGATGAGCCGCTCAGACAGGCTCGCCAAGTACAACCAGCTGATGAGAATCGAGGACTACCTCGGTGACACAGCAGTGTACGCAGGCAAGAAGGCTTTCAAAGTCCTCAAATAGTCTGAACGAACTCTGAATTCAGGTGAGCTGCCCCGGCAGCTCACTTTTTTTTACAGGGAAGAAGCTCCCTCATACTCAGGGCATCTCAACGAGTATGATATGAAGAGGTTACGACATCTCATCCTATGTGGTTTCTTTAACCTGTACATCTTCTCTGACACCGTGAAGTCCATCCTGGACCGGAATCTCCGACGATCTGTCAAGAAGCAGTCCTGAGGTATATGTATGGATCAAACTGACGATCAGTGTCTGATAAGGCAACCCCTCCTGCACAGCTTTCTTCTGAATTGGCTGAAAGTCAACCTCCGTGAGGCGGTTATTCACGCGTCGCGTCTTCCTCATGAGCGTGCGTTTCGCAATGTCACTCAGGCGCTCTTTCCTGTGTCACGGAGAGGAGTAATCTCAAACTCCCCCTGTTCAAAATCCTTCAGTATTTCCTGATCACAGGGATCTAAGTTCATACGGCACCTCTTCGATATCTCCTGGTTTCTTTTCTGCCTGGAATGATGGTTTTAAGGAATGGTTCATGTTCACTTTCCACGTAAGGAACAATATATCCCTCCTCATCTCAACAAGGGTCATCTTCTGATTCCGATACCTCTCCCGGTTTGGATGATCAATACGATTCAAGACACCTCCGTTCTGAATACGAATGACAATCTCTTCAAAGCTCACACCACGGTTTCTTTTCAGAAGAGCATGTTTCTCTTCGTTCCAGCGGGGAATTTTTCCTCTGTAATACGGTATAATCCAACGTGTACCTTTTGGAAACATGCTCAGCTACCTCCGTATCATGACATTTCATAAGGAGGACCGGTCGCCAGGTTGGCTTCACTTTATTCGACAGCCATACAGAACAGGTAAGCAGTGTTTTCAAGATATGAATTGGATGGTAGTTTAGAGAGCTCCTTCAGTTTCTCTGATTTCTCTGGAAGAGAACCCTTTCTTTCTCAGCTTCATCATGAGAGATTCCCTCGAATCACTGCGGCGGGAGAGCTTTTCGATTGCCCGCCTGATATCGTCCTGATACATATCATCATCGAGGTACTGGCTGATCGCCTTTTCGATTTCTTCTGAAGAGACTCCTTTTTCTTTGAGCCTCATGCGGATCAGAGGCAACCCCTCCGGGTTCCTTCTCTGTCTGGAGAGGATGAACTGGTAGGCGAAGCGCACGTCATCAAGAAGCCCCTTTTCGGAAAGTCGGTCGGTGACTTCCTGTGCAGTCTCTTTGTCGAACCCCTTCTGGATCAGCTTGAGCCGAAGCTCCCTGCATCCGTGTTCGCGCCTCGCTATGAGAGCGAGCGCCTTCTCACGGCAGCTGATGCTTGAGACATCCCTTTTCAGACGGAGGAACTCTGCCTCACTCAGTTCCTGCCCTCGTATCAGATGGAGGGAAGAAAAGAGAGCCGAAGGAATAGAAAAAGAGGACCCATCCTCTGCGGCAGCTGTGTAGCTGCCACGTTTCGGGCCCTCTTCGATTCTGGCGAATGCCATGAGTGAGTTCTCTTAACGTTTTGAGAACTGGAACTTCTTACGTGCACCAGGCTGGCCGTATTTCTTTCTTTCGACCATTCTGGAGTCTCGGGTCATGAAGCCATTCTCGTGAAGGACCGGGCGGTTCGCTTCATCGAAAGCGACCAGAGCACGGGCGACACCATGACGGCAGGCTCCAGCCTGTCCTGTAGGTCCGCCACCCTTGACGTTGATGACGAGGTCGTACTTCTTCAGTGAATCGGTCACATCAAGAGGCTGTCTCACCATGTAGACATTGAGGGGATCTGCGAAGTACTCTTCGACATCCCGTCCGTTGACAGTGATCTTGCCTTCGCCGTCTCTCAGATAGACTCTGGCAACAGCGGTCTTACGACGACCGGTTCCGAGTCCGAGGTTTACATTCTTTTTATCAGTTTTCTTTGTAGCCACGTTATCGCTCCTGCCTTAGAGTTCAACCTTGATAGGCTGCTGAGCTGCGTGCGGGTGATTTTCACCTGCATACACCTTCATGTTTGTGAACAGTTTGTTCCCCAGGGGACCCTTGGGAAGCATACCCTTAACCGCACGTTCCATCGGGAAAGTGGGCTTGCGAACAACCATATCCTTGTAGGATTCGGTTGTGAGACCACCGGGATAGTTCGAGTGACGGTAATACATCTTGTCATTGAACTTGTTACCGGTCAGATTTGCTTCGGCAGCATTGATGATAATGACAAAGTCTCCCATATCCTGATGGGGAGCATACTCAGGCTTGTTCTTTCCACGGAGAATCCGAGCTGCAACAACTGCAACTCGTCCCAGGTTCTTTCCTTTCGCATCGATGAGATACCATTTCTTCTCGATCGAAGCTGGTTTTACAAAAATAGTTTTCATAATCAACTTAACCTTTTCTTCAGACACTTCACCTTGCCTGGAGTGTTTGTATCTTGTATCTGCATCGCATGAGAACGGGGCTCAGGACGTATCCCTGGGAAAGGTAGGCTTGGGATGATGGTCCGGTATTACCTTCATCTCACCTGAAACACCACGTATCCACACCCGATGACAGACAGTATGTACTCACATAGTACGTAAAATACGTACAGGGGTGATATTATATGCAAACCGGGAGTTTTGTCTAGTGTTTTATCCTCAAATCAAACAATAGCGGAGAGAATCATCCGCTGACAAGCTCAAGCACTCCCGAGGAGGCGAAGAAGGTCTTGCTGGACCCCGAGAGAAATCGCACTTCCACGAGTTCATTCCCCCGTACCATGGTCACTTTCTGAACCTCGCCCTCACCATAGGTGTCATGATACACACGCTTTCCTGCCGAGAAGGACCCGCCTGCAGTGACCTTCTGCCTGTCACGTTGAAAGGAGCTGACCGTCTTGAGAATGTTGGGGTGGGTATACCCGCCCGATCGTTGAGAGTCCCTTCTCTGCCCCCACACCTCTTTCTGACGACCGCGGGAAACAGTACCGCCTGCAGGCACACTCTGCACCTCCTCGATAAGCTCGCCCGGGATCTCGTCGAGAAACCTGGAAGGCATCTGGTACATTGTCTTACCCCAGATCATACGCCGCTGACAGGTCGTGAAGAACAGCTCTCTCCTGGCCCGTGTTACTCCGACATAGAACAGTCTCCGCTCCTCCTCTATCTCCTCTTCGCTCTCACTGGAGCGGGAGGGGAAGAGGTTTTCCTCCATTCCGGTGATGAAGACCCGATCGAACTCAAGTCCTTTGGTATTGTGCATGGTGATGAGAGAGACCCCGTTCCCCTTCGAGGGGTCAAAATTTCCGAGGGTTGTGGGGTCGAGGGTAAGAGATTCGACGAACTCGATGAGTCCGTCGTACCCGGGAGCGTACTCCCCTACGGTGGTGATGAGACGACCGATGTTCTCGATCTTCTCGGTAGAGTTCTTTTCGTCCATCTCTTTGAAATAGGACAGAAGGCCCGATTCCCGAATCAGGTATTCAAGAGCCTCGGAATTCCCTTTCTCAAGAATCTTCTGTGCCTGGTCGAACAGGAGTGCGAAGTCGCGGCCTCCCCTGGCCCCCTTACCTTTCAGGAAACCTTCCTGCGATGCCCTCAGAGTCGAGTCGATCAGGTCGATGTGTTCTTTTTCGCTGAGAGCGATGATCTGGTCGAGAGCGACAGACCCGATACCGCGTGAGGGTTTGTTGATGATGCGTCTGAAATGGACCTCATCCTCACGGTTCAGCAGCAGGTACAGCAGTGCAAGAGCATCTTTGACTTCTTCGCGGTCATAGAACCTGAGAGCACCGATCAGGCGGAACGGGATATGGGCTTTCTGGAGCAGTGTCTCAAAGGTGAGAGACTGTGCGTTCGTACGATAGATGATCGCTGTCTCGCTGTACTTCTCATCCTTCCTGATCTCGTTCATGATCTTGAGAGCTTCCTCCCGCTCATCAGCTGCACGTAGAAGACGGGGTTTGGGACCGCCCTTGTTCGCTGTCCACAGGACCTTGCGGTGACGAGAAGTATTGAGACCGATGACTGCCGAGGCGACGTCAAGGATCTGAGAGGTCGAACGGTAGTTCTGTTCGAGCTTGACGATCTTCGTACCCGGGTAGAGCTCGGGGAAACTGAGGATGTGACCTACATTGGCCCCCCGGAACCGGTAGATACTCTGATCATCATCCCCCACGACACAGATGAAGGTGTCTTTTCCAACAAGCCGCTTGAGCAGTTCGAACTGCCCTGCGTTCGAGTCCTGATACTCGTCTACAAGAATCATCCTGAAGCGTGCATGAAGCTTCTCTGCAACCGGATACACGGGGCTGAGAAGCTCGATCGACCGGTTGATCAGGTCAGCGAAATCGACGTTCCCCACCTTCCTGAGTCTCGCCTCATAGGAACGGTACACGGAGGGAAAGTCATTACCCCAGTGGTAGCTTTTCAACTCCTCATCATCGGGTTTCAGCCTCATATCCTTGGCCAGGGAGATCTGACGTGCGATACGGGTAAGCTCCACCCGTTTCGCCTTGGGGTATATGCTCTTGAGAAGGGTCACCGAATCCTGGTCGTCATAGATACTGAAACGGGATTCCAGACCGATATGGGAACCGTAGCGTCTGAGCAGCCACGCTCCGAACGAGTGGAAGGTGCGGATCTGCATGGCAGAGAGGTCGACACCGTCTGTCATGGAGGATACACGATCCCGCATCTCCTTCGCTGCCTTGTTGGTGAAGGTGACCGCGAGAATCTGCCAGGGCTGGAGACCAAGACGCTCGAGTGCATAGACGATCTTGGTTGTAATAACACGTGTCTTGCCGCTTCCCGCTCCTGCAAGGACGAGCAGCGGTGCTTCGTTTTCGAGGACGGCTTTCCTCTGCTGATCATTCAACTGTTCGAGATAGGTATCGATTCTACTCATGTTATCCTCTTACCTGATAGCGAGCGCTTCGAGATCTACCCCGTTCACCTTCTCGATATAGCAATCGATATATTCACCCACCGGAAGGTTCTCTCCCTTGATCACGGTAAGTCCATCGACCTCCGGCGCCTGATAGATCGTCCGTCCGAGAGCAAGTTCCTCACCCTCGATCAGCTCCTCCACAAGAACAGGCATCGTTCTTCCCACAAACTTCTCGAGACTCTTCTGTGTGAACTCACGGCAGAGGTCGTCTACCTCTTTCTGCCGTTTCGCAGCGATCTTGAGTCGGGCCTTCAACTCTTTCTGAGAAGCGTCGGTGAACGCGGGAGTACCCTCTTCGGGGGAGTAGACGAAGGAGCCGGCATAGTCGGGCTTCAGGTCATTGATGAATCTGATGAGCTCGGCATAGGTCTCATCGCTCTCTCCTGTGAAACCGAGCATGAAGGTGGTACGGATGACAGCTTCGGGGACTTTATCTCTGATCGAATCCACCAGCTTCAGGTAGGTGGCGCTGTCACCGACCCGTCCCATCCGGCGCAGTACGTCAGGGTGTGCATGCTGGAACGGTATATCGAAATAGGGAACGATGGCCGGATACCGCTTCACCACCTCAAGCAGTTCCATCGGGAACGCATCCGGGTGGATGTACAGGAGACGGATGACTCCGATTCCTTCCAGTTGAGCAAGTCTATCGAGAAGGGGGAGAAACCGGGACTCCCGGTTCGTGTCGGTACCGAAAGCGGCCAGGTCCTGGGCGATCAGATTAATCTCCTTGACCCCCCGGTGTATGAGTTCACCCGCATCTTCAATGATCGCATCCTCTGTCCTGCTTCTGAGCCCTCCCCGGATAAGAGGAATCGCGCAGTAACGGCAGCGGTGGTTACACCCTTCACTCAATTTCAGATAGGCAGATCCGGGATAGTTGAACAGTCTGCCGCGCGAATCATAGTCCTTGTTCACGGGCGGGTAGGATGGAATCTCGAGAATCCGCTCTCCCTGCTGCACCCTGCGTACAACCTCGTTGATCTGCTTCAGATCACGGTTGCCGAAGATCGCATCTGCCTCCTCGAGCTCTTCGAACAAGTCATGAGCATACCGCTGGGCCATGCAGCCGGTAAGAAGGATCTTCGCATCAGGATACTCCTGCTTCAGGGCGAAAAAGGCATTGACCGATTCTTCCCGTGCGCTTTCGATGAAACCGCAGGTGTTGACAAGGATGACATCAGCATCCGAGGCTTCCTCGACACTCACATATCCCTCTTCACGGAGAGACTCCGCCATCACTTCTGCATCAACCTGGTTCTTTGCGCATCCGAGATGCTCTATATAAAGGTGTTTCACCTGCTCTTCCTGTTCTTTCATAATGGAGGAAAGTCTGTGACAACTCACAGGTGTCTGTCAAGGTGTGGGACCGGAAGGTATACCGCCTGAGTGGAGAATCCAAAATTCCATGATTCTTGGTGCCAGAAATCAAATCTCCTGTTCCTGATCTTACACTGGATCATCGGGCACATCATTAGGATGAAAGCATCAGTCCTCTATGACTCAGGAGAGAAAAATTCATGGACAATGTCACACATCCATGCACTGTTGAACAGAACAGGTCCTCGCGATATACTTTCCACCATCTCCGATTCACAAGGATGGGCCCATGTCTCTCGAAACTGTGAAAGCCTTCTTCTCTTCAAACAATGCCCTTGACCGGGTGATCGAACTCACTGAATCAAGCGCCACTGTCGATCTCGCTGCCGCCGCTCTCGGCTGTCTGCCGGCACATATCGCAAAGACGATGTCATTTGAGGTCAACGGAGAGACGATACTTGTCGTGTGTGCCGGTGATGCCCGGGTCGACAACAGAAAGTTCAAGACGGAGTTCGGGGCGAAAGCTAAGATGGTGAGCCCGGCAGAGGTGGAAGAGCGCACCGGTCACGCGCCGGGCGGGGTCTGCCCTTTTGCGGTTGCACAGGGAGTAAGAACTTTCCTCGATGCCTCCCTCAAGCGCTTTGAGACAGTCTATCCCGCTGCAGGGAACGCCAGCAGCGCAGTGAAACTCTCCATCGCGGAGCTCGAGACCTACTCGAACCACCGGGGCTGGGTCGATGTGTGCAGAAACTGGCAGTGAGCACTCAGAAGACTCCCTTTTCCTTGAATCTATGAAAAAAATCCCGATTCCTTATAAATTGGTGGTACAATACAGCAGGCTCTGAAATACCCTGCGGTGTCACAACCTTGAAAAGATCTATGAGTTGTATTACCATCGCCGGGTACCATTCAGGTGCATTGCATAATTACGGAACGTGAATTATTCTCATTGACTTGACGAATAATTCTCTATTCGTGAACAAATCACACTCTGTGAGGTGACGGATGACAAAGTATGTCATAAAACGGTTGCTGGGTATCATCCCCACGCTACTCATCATCATAACGGTTAGCTTCTTCATCGTCCGCCTGGCTCCGGGAGGACCGTTCGACGGCGAGAGGAATCTTCCCGAGACGATCAAGAGGAACATCGAAGCGAAGTATCATTTTGATGAACCGCTGCTGATGCAGTACGGACGCTACATGTTCGATATCCTGAGGGGAGACCTGGGCCCTTCGTACCGCTACAAGGACCATGATGTGAACTTCTACATCTTCGAATCCCTCCCGAACTCCATGATACTCGGGGTCATAGCCATATCGATCTCGGTGCTGTTCGGTATCTCGAGCGGAATACTTGCGGCGGTGAAACAGAATACCTGGGCAGACTACCTCGGGATGGCCTTTGCCATCGTGGGGATATCGGTTCCTCTGTTCGTCATAGGACCGGTTCTTCAATATGTTTTCGCGGTAAAACTCCAATGGGTGCCCACCAGCGGCTGGTACACCGTTGACGGGAACTGGATTACTATCATCCTTCCTGCGATAACCCTCTCTGCCGCGAACTTCGGGACCATCGCACGTCTGACCCGTTCGAGTATGCTCGAGACGCTGAGAAGCGACTATATCCGTACAGCGAAGGCCAAGGGGATGAAGAGTTCGACGATTCTGTTCAAGCACGCCCTCAAGGGAACACTGCTTCCTATCGTCAGTTACCTCGGACCCGCCTTTGCCGGCGTGGTCACCGGATCCGTCGTTGTCGAATCAGTATTCAGGATTCCCGGCCTTGGTAAGTTCTTCGTCCAGTCGAGTTTCAACCGGGACTATACACTGATCGTCGGTGTCGTCATCGTGTACTCAGTCATTCTGATCTTCATGAACTTCATAGTCGACATCCTGTATTCGCTTCTCGATCCGAGAATCACCTATAAGTAAGGGAGAGGAAGAGTGTTATGCTGAAAAAGAAAACCGAGAAGAAACCTCAGGCAACGAACCAGTTCAATCAGGCTGTTGCCGGAAACTCCCTGACCCGGGATGCATGGAGACGACTGAAGAAGAACAAGATGGCTGTCATCAGCATCTTCATCGTCGTTATATACATCCTCCTTGCCATCACAGCTCCGATCCTCCCGATCTATCCATACGACGAGATCGTCCTCGACCACCAGAATCTCCCTCCTTCCTTCACGCAAAATGCAGGGACGCTGCTGCTTGAGAAACGATTGGCAGACCTGTACACCCAGGCATGGAGAAGCGGAAGCCTTGAGGTGAGTGAAGCCGAAGAAGAGATGCTGTGGACGTGGATCGATGCAAACGAGACGAACAAGGTGTGGGACTATATGCTCGAGAAAGGAGAGCAGATGAGCGCAGACGGCACGTTCACCTTCAGTGCAACGGATCAGCGACGGATCGAGCGTCTTGAAGAGAAGCTGATGAGTGAGCTCAAGGTGTCGATCAGGAGTCTGTGGTATACCGATCCGGTCTCGAACGAGCGGGAGAAACTCTCCAGCCTCTCCACCGAGCAGCTCATCGACCTCTACCTTGATATTTCAGGCACAGATCTTGTTACCCTCCAGGCACAGTACACGAAAGAAATCGAACAGCAGATCCTCAGAGGCATCAAGGATCAGAACCCGGAACTTCCCGATGCGGAGTACCAGCAGCTGCTCGAAAGGGAGCTGGAAAAATTGAGTGATTCCCGCTTTGAAAGCCTTATAAAGTCGAACATCCTCACAAAGATCACCAACCAGATCGTGAACGACGCCAACAGCCAACTCGAAGAGATGGCGATGGATGAGACTGTTCTGTTCCCCGTGAAGGAGGAGATCGCACTCAATGACACGATCAGTGCAGAGGTTGAAGCCACACGGATCAATGAACGCATCTATTACCTGGGAACCGACTATCAGGGACGTGATATGCTCTCGAGGATCATCTACGGCGGGCAGGTGTCGATCGCTATAGGATTCGTGGGAACCATCACAAGTGTCCTCATCGGGATCATCCTCGGTGCCCTTGCCGGGTACCTCGGAGGCAAGGTCGATTATATCATCATGAGAATCGTCGACATCATGTACGGGCTCCCCTACATGCTCCTGGTGATCATCGCGATGGCCATTTTCGGGAGGAATATTCTCAACCTCTTCTTCGCCCTTGCGATCATATCGTGGCTTACCGTATCGAGAATGGTACGGGGACAGATAATGTCACTGAAGAATCAGGAATTCATCGAAGCAGCCCGCTCGATGGGAGCTTCGACCTGGAGAATCATTTTCAAGCACCTTGTCCCCAACTCCCTCAGCGTCATCATTGTCTTCTCTACCCTGCGCATACCGGCCTTCATCATGACAGAGAGTTTCCTCAGTTTCCTCGGTCTGGGAGTCAGCGCTCCGTTCGCCTCCTGGGGCTCGCTCGTCGGAGACGGTGTGGGAAGCATGGCCCTGTACCCCTGGAAGCTCTTCTTCCCGGCACTGGCCATGACGATATTCCTCTTTGCGATGAACTTCCTCGGAGACGGACTGAGAGATGCCTTCGACCCGCAGAGCAAAAACCAGCTATAGGAGAGCTACGGTGGAAAAGAACACAAAAAAAGGGTCCGCACCATTACTGGATGTCAGGAACCTTCAGACATATTTCAAGACCGACGAAGGGATCGTCAAGGCAGTTGACGGAATCTCTTTCACTCTGGGTGAGGGAGAGACCCTCGGCATAGTCGGAGAGAGCGGAAGCGGTAAATCGGTCACAAACCTCTCGATCATGCGCCTGATCCAGTCCCCCCCGGGAAAGATTGTGGGCGGAGAGATCATGTTCGAGGGGAAAGACATCCTCCTTCTCAGCGAGAAGGAACTCAGACACGTCAGGGGTAATGAGATCTCGATGATCTTTCAGGATCCGATGACGAGCCTCAATCCCTTCCTGAGGATATCGACCCAGATGGTAGAGACGATCCTCCTTCACCAGAAGATGTCAAAGAAGGAAGCCCTGCAGAAATCTATCGATATGCTCAAGCTCGTCGGAATACCGGCGGCGGAGGAGCGGGTCCACAACTATCCCCATCAGTTCAGCGGAGGAATGCGCCAGCGTGTCATGATCGCCATGGCTCTCAGTTGTGAGGCGAAGGTGCTCATTGCAGATGAACCGACCACGGCCCTCGACGTGACCATCCAGGCTCAGATCCTTGAACTGATCAATGAACTTGCCAAAAAACTGAACACGGCAGTGATACTGATCACTCACGATCTCGGTGTCGTTGCAGGTATGTGCGACACGGTCTGCGTCATGTACGCCGGAAAGATCGTCGAGAAAGCGAAGACCGAAGACCTCTATGCTTCACCTTCGCACCCTTATACCTTCGGCCTCATCCAGTCGGTCCCCCGACTAGACAAGGCACAGGACGGAAAACTGTACAGCATAGAAGGACAGCCACCGAACGTTATCGACCTGCCCGAATGCTGTCCCTTCCATCCCCGCTGCAATAAAAAGATGGATATCTGCACCTACAAGTATCCTCCGGTGAAGAAGGTCGGGGAGAATCACGAAGTAGCCTGCTGGCTCTACGCTGACGAGAAGGAGAAGAGTTCGACATGAGTGATATGAATCTGAAAAAACCGATCCTCGAGGTGAGAGACCTCAAGCAGCACTTCCCTATTGAGAGCGGTCTCCTTCTCAAGAGACAGGTCGGTGCGGTGCGCGCGGTAGATGGTATCAGCTTCGACCTTCTTCCCGGAGAGACACTGGGAATCGTAGGAGAGAGCGGCTGCGGAAAATCGACGACGGTCCGTGCCATCAGTCAGCTCTATACGCCCACCAGCGGATCGGTCATCCTTGATGGCCTCGACCTGCTCAGCGCAACCAAGAAAGAGACGCTTGAAGCCCGAAAGAACATGCAGATGATCTTTCAGGATCCCTATGCATCCCTCGACCCGCGAATGACGGTGAGAACGATCATCGCAGAGCCGCTTGAGATCTACAAGCGGCGGGGTATGCTCGATACTCAGATGAGCAGGAACGATATCGAGAACAGAGTAGAGGAGCTGATGGAGAGAGTGGGTCTCAATAGAGCGTTCAAGAATCGCTACCCGCATGAATTCAGCGGTGGTCAGCGTCAGAGGATCGGGATCGCCCGAGCCCTTGCCCTCAACCCGAAGATCATACTGGCAGATGAGCCGGTCAGTGCTCTGGATGTATCGATCCAGTCGCAGATCCTGAACCTTCTGCATGAACTCCAGAAGGAACTCGGTCTCACCTACATCTTCATCGCTCACGACCTCGCAGTCATCGAATATATCAGCACCCGTGTCGCAGTGATGTATCTGGGAAAGATCATGGAACTCTCACGAGCTGCGGACCTGTACAAGAATCCCCTGCATCCGTATACCAAGGCTCTTCTGTCGGCGGCGCCGATACCCGATCCGGTCATCGAACGCAAGAGGCAGAGAATCATCCTCACAGGAGACGTCCCCTCACCCAATGTCGAGCGTCACGGCTGTTACTTCTACGACCGCTGTCCCTCCCGGATGGCAAAGTGCAAGGAGAATATCCCGCAGATGAAGAGGGTGGATGAGCACCATGAGGTTGCCTGTTTCCTGTATGAGTAGGCAGCTGTCCGGGTTCGAAGGATAATAACCTAATGAAGATCTGAAATACTGACCGGGTCGATGGGATCATAGGCCCGGTCTTTCTCTGTCCCGAGACCTGTCGCTGCACCTATCAATGCCGCGCTCTGTTCGAGAGCACCTCTCTCCTTCCGTTCACTCTGGATATCTATGACAATCCGTGTACCATCGATCAGGATCAGGGCGAAGACCGTCATGACACGGTTGCGCATCCTGTCCCCCCGACTCACTTTCTCAGTGCGGTAGCCCCTGGTGAAGTGACTGATCTCAAAATGACTGGCACGATCAAGTGTATAGGTTCGCCCTCGTACGAACACAAAGACTCCCGATATCTGTCTGATTCGCCCATTTTCTCCGTCGAAGACCCAGGTATCCCGATAGCCGATACCGAACAGGGCAACCAGAAGGAGCAGAGCCGGTATGATCGAAGTCAGGGTAAGAATTTCCTCAGGGGGGGCACTGAAAATACCGAGGATAACAACAAGAGCAAAAAGAACATAGGGGATTCGGGCCAGATGACCGATATGGTAGATGTACCGTTTCTCAGCCTGTTCGTGTAACTTCATCCTCATCTTTCGTGTTTCCTCATTGACTTTTCCCTTGAGTATACCGATTTTAGAAACAAGATGAAAGGACTCTTCCGTTTCTTAAAAAGTGTGATAGAATAGGGAAGAATTTGTTTTCCTGATAAATAGGGTATCGTGCGGTACTCTGAGATTTGAACGCATATATTCAATAAGGAGATATGTACATGAAGAAAGTATTATCGATCGCATTCGTCATTCTCCTTGTCGGAGTCTTGTTTGTTTCCTGTGGAGGCAAAGAAGAAGCTGCCAAGGCTGAACCCACCCCCGCTCCTGCAGCACCTGCAGCAGCACCGGAGAAAGAAGAAGCGGCTGTAGAACCTGCACCAGCTCCTGCACCAGCACCAGCTGAAGAAGTGGCAGAGGTTCCTGCAGAAGAAGACAAAGTAGTTTTCAGAATCGTCAACGGCGCAGAGCCTGAGTCTCTTGACCCGCACCTCATTCAGGGTGTTCCAGAGCACAGAATCTACGAGACGATCTTTGAAGGTCTTATCATCTACGATCCTGAGACAGCCGAAGGAATCCCCGGTCTTGCAGAAAGCTGGGAAGTCAACGAAGCCGGCGATCAGTATACATTCACACTCAGAGATGCAGTGTGGTCAGACGGTGTACCCATCACCGCACAGACCGTTGTCGACTCATGGCTGAGAGCGCTTGCTCCTGAAACAGCAAGCCCCTACGCATGGTTCCCTGCAATGTTCCTCAAGGGAGCAGGCGCCTACAACAGCGGCGAAGCAGGACCTGAAGCAGTCGGTATCCGCGCACTCGATGACAAGACATTCCAGATGGATCTTCTCGGACCGCTGCCGTATGCCATCGGAGCACTCGCTCACTACAGCTTCGCAGTCGTTCCCCTTCATGCAATCGATATGTACGGTGAAGAATGGACCAATCCCGAGAACTTCGTAGGAAACGGTCCCTATACCCTCGCAGAGTGGAAACCCCAGAGCTATATCAAGGCTGTTCCCAATGAGATGTACTGGGATGCAGATGCAGTCCAGCTTGATGAAGTCATCTTCTACCCGATCGATGACAACAACACAGGATACAACATGTATCTCAACGGTGAAGTCGACTGGATGACCACTGTTCCGAACGACCAGATCGAAGCAGCTTCACTGCGCAGAGATTATCACAGAGCACCCCAGCTGGCCACATACTACTATGTGTTCCAGACCGAGAAAGCTCCCTTTGATGATGCTCGCGTCAGAAAGGCCTTCAGCCTTGCTGTCGACAGAGTGGAACTCGTAGAAGGCGTTACACGTTCAGGCCAGATCCCTGCAAAAGGTATCGTGCCTGAGATGGCCGGATACGCAGGTCTCGGCGAACCTGAGTACGATGTAGAACTTGCACGTAAGCTCTTCGCTGAAGCAGGCTACACGAAAGACAACTTCCCCAAGACAACTATCCTGTATAACACGAGCGAAAGCCATAAGGCTATTGCCGAATTTATTCAGCAGCAGTGGAATGATGCGTTCGGACTCAATATCTCTGTCGGAGATTCTGAGGCTTCCGATGCACAGATCGTCCTTGAGAACCAGGAATGGGGAACCTACCTCAGCAACAGAAACCAGGGTAACTTCCAGGTCGCACGTGCAGGCTGGGTCGGTGACTATCAGGATCCGAACACATTCCTCGACATGTTCATCACCGGTGCCGGTATGAACGGCGGTAAATACTCGAATGAAGTCTATGACATCCTTATCGAAGAAGCTGCAACGCTCAGCGGTGAAGACAGAATGGACGTCTTAAGAGAAGCAGAGTACATCCTCATTGAAGAAGATGCGGCTCTCATGCCTCTGTACTACTACACCACGAACAATCTCGTTGACATGAACAAATGGGGTGGATGGCACCCGAACACGATGGACTACCATCCGACCAAGGATATCTACCTCAAGTAGATGCACTTCTTAATTCACACAGGCTCCCGTTTTCGGGAGCCTGTTTTATTGATGAGAAGTTCAGAGTTATCACAAAGACCTTTTTCAAGATATCGTCCTGTGCTATATTCGACCCATGGATATCACTCTTATACCATCAGCGATTCAGGGTTCGGTGCAGGTGCCTGCAAGCAAGTCTCAGACGATACGGGCACTCCTCATCGCGTTGTTTGCCTCACAGCCCTCAACGATCCGCCATCCTCTCTACTCAAGCGATACCCGCAGTGCTATTGCTGCATGCAGGGCACTAGGAGCCGAAGTCGATGAATCCGAACAGAGGATCATTCTCTCTCCTCCATCCTCATTCCCGAGCAATGTAGAGATAGACTGTGCGAACTCGGGAACAACACTGTATCTGCTTGCCGCGATGATCGCGGCGACTGATACGAGAGCGACATTCACCGGCGATGAGCAGTTGAAACGTCGCCCTGTCGGTCCTCTAGCCGAAGCCCTGGTCTCACTCGGTGCTTCAGTGGAGTATCAGGGAGAGCCGGGGTATCCACCATGTACGGTGCAGGGACCGATAACCGGTGGAGAGGTGACGATGTACTGCCATACCTCTCAGTATCTGTCTGGGATACTCCTCTCTTCGGTGATGAGTTCGTCCCCGGTACATATCACAGTACCTCTCCTCAACGAGATACCCTATGTTCGAATGACCATAGCATGGCTCGAGAAGCAGGGTCACAAAGTCAGCTACTGCGAAAATCTCAGTTCGATTGACGTGGCTGGTGGCGATACCTACCATGCCTTTGATGAGAAGATCGCAGGAGATTTCTCCTCGGCTTCCTTTTTCTTCTGCGCAGCAGCTGTCACCCGTTCCCCTCTTACCGTTGAAGGGCTCGATCGGGATGATCCACAGGGAGATAAGGAGGTTCTTGCGATTCTGGAGGAGATGGGGTGCTCGGTCATCTGGAAAGATGATTGCGTCACCGTATCGATAGAACCGGAGAAGAGTCTGAGGGGAGGGACATTCGATCTCAATGCAATACCGGATGCCCTGCCTGTTCTTGCTGTTACTGCCGCATTCGCAGAGGGGACAACAGTCCTGACCAATGTTCCGCAGGCCCGCATCAAGGAAACCGACCGGATAGCGACGATGAGGGCCAACCTTGAAGTTCTCGGAGTGAAAGTGGAAGAACGGGAAGATGCCCTGATCGTACACGGAAGAGGCAGAGTGCACGGTGGTATCGTACAGGGATACGATGATCACCGTGTCATCATGGCGATGGCGATTGCCTCGCTCGCAGCTCAAGACAGTGTGACGATTCAGGGAATCGAAGCGGTGGAAGTAACCTTCCCTACCTTCTTCACGCTGCTGACATCCATTACAAAGGAGAAAGAGAATGATTGATCTCAGAAGCGATACTATAACGAAACCCTCTCAGGCGATGAGAGAAGCGATGGCTCGGGCCGAAGTCGGAGATGACGTATACGGGGAAGACCCTACCATAAACCGTCTTGAGGCGATGGCCTCAGAACGTACCGGCAAGGAGGCCGCTCTGTTCATCTCCAGCGGCTCGATGGGAAATCTGATCCCCCTGTTCATCAACGGAGGAAGAGGCAATGAGGTGATAACTCACCGTGATTCCCATATCATGAGCCATGAGGTGGGTTCGGTGGCCGCGATAGCCGGAGTCCTTCCTCAGTGTGTTGACACCCCCAGGGGCCTTCTCACGGCTCAGGCCGTACGCCCCCTTCTTCGTGAGCGCTCCTATATGATGAGCCGGACCACGATGATCGAGGTGGAAAACACCTTCGGCGGCATCTGCTATCCATTGGAACAGCTTCAGGAAATCAAAACCCTCGGAGATACAGAAGGGCTCGCTGTGCATATGGATGGAGCACGATTCTGGAACGCTGTCATAGCCACCCGCGTTGACCCTGTAGTGCTCGCATCCACCTCAGACACCCTCACCTTCTGCCTGTCCAAAGGACTCGGAGCACCTGTAGGATCCCTCCTGCTCGGCTCCCGTGAGTTCATCGAACAGGCACGCCATATCAGAAAGATGCTCGGAGGAGGGATGAGACAGGCAGGAATCCTTGCTGCAGCAGGAATCTATGCCCTCGAACACAACATTGAACGGCTCGCAGAAGATCATGAGAGGGCTCAGAGGATAGCACAGGCCCTGAAACACACACAGTGGGCTGATATCACCATCGAGGATGTTCAGACGAACATCATCTTTGTTTCGGGTAAACACTGTGACGGCAAACGGGTGGAGGAGGTACTGAACCGGCACGGAATCGCATGTTTCGGCTCATCCGAATCAGTTCGCCTGGTCACTCACCTGAATCTGAGCGATGAAGATATCAGTGAGGTGTGTTCCATCATCGAACGGATCGACGAGAAGGAGTTTCTCTAGATGCAGGGGGGGATCTTCTACTTCTCGGGTGCCGGCAATTCAGAAGCAGTCGCCCGCAAGATAGCACATGATACATCCATCGATCTGTGCTCACGCATGGCCGATGCACAGGAGGATCAGCTGAAGGGCCTTAAAACTCTCGGTCTCGTCTTCCCTGCCTACTACGGAGTCCCCCCCGCCTACCTGATACACTTCATTCAGGATGTACTGGCACCTCTCGCTCTTGAGCCGGAATACCTGTTCATTGTCATCACCCACGGTGGCGGACCTGCGTACACTGCAGCTGTCTCGGAAATGCTTCTTCAGGATGCAGGATATGCCGCAAGTTACACTGCCGGTGTGAGAATGGTCGACACCTATATCCCTCTATTCAGAGTTCCCGAGAGGACAAAACAGGACACCATCAACAAGAACGCATATGACAAGGTCACCACCATTGCCAGTGAGATCAGAGAGCAGAAGATTCGGGTAAGTACCAGATGGCCTCTGTCCACGACCGCCTACAGGGTGTTTCTTCGCATCCACACTCTGAGGTACGATAAGGACAAGACGTTCACTGTCGATCAACGATGCACCCGATGCGGTCTGTGCGTACGTGCCTGCCCGGTAGGCAATATCTCGCTTACCGACACGAACATCACCTACCACGGGGCATGTGAGCGATGCTTCGCCTGTTACCACCGCTGTCCGACCCATGCCATCGCACTCACCCACCGCCCTCTTCACGGCTATCAGTACTATCCGGGACCTACCTACTTTAAAAAGTTGTCAGGAGAGAACCCATGAGTCAATTCGATCACCCTGCAGACAGACACGGTACTGTTTCAGAGAAGTACAACAAAGACCTGATTGAGCTTTTTTCGGGGAACCGGGAAGCTGAGCCCTTCTGGGTCGCTGATATGGACTTTTCCACCCCCCAAGTGATCATCGACGCCCTTCGCAGAGAACTCGATACAGGAGTCCTCGGCTATGTCGGCAACCAGGATATCATTCCCGGTTTCCTTTCATTTGTGCAGGAACGCCACGAATGGGAACCGAAGGCAGCTCATGTCGTGATCGCGCCGGGGATGCTTGCATCCATTGCGATGCTCCTGGACACCTATAGTGAAAAAGGAGATTCAGTCCTGCTTCCCTTTCCCGCCTATAAACCCTTTGTCTCCATACTCCGCAAGATGGAGCGGAAGATTGTCCCGCTCCATCTCTCTTATGACGAACACTCCCACACCTTCTCGTTCCCCCTGCACGAGTATGAAGAACAGATGAGCAGAGAAGAGATCAGGATTGTCCTGTTCTGTTCGCCTCACAACCCCAGTGGTATGGTTTTCTCAGCTGAGACACTCAATGGAGTGGCCAAGGTTGCTGAACGCAGAAATGCTCTGATCATCAGTGACGAGATTCATGCAGACCTCGTGTACGGTGGTGTGAAGCACATACCCATGGGAAAAGTGACCGAGGGGATGAAAGTGCGCACTGCCACCTGTATGGCGCCAAGCAAGACCTTCAACATAGCAGGGGAGCACTTCTCAATGGTGGTGTGCAGCGACAGACAGATGAAACGGGAGCTGGTGAAAAAACTCGACTCCTTCCACCTGGCTCCCGACTACCTTGCCATGACAGCTGCCCGGTCAGCCTACAGGGAAGGACTTCCCTGGCTCATGGAACTCGTTCCCTACCTTGAAGAAAATGCTGCTGCGATTCAGTCCCTTCTTTCAGAACATGACTCGAGCATGCGATTCATCGCTCCCTCGGCTTCGTTCATCGCACTTATTGACTGCTCCGAGATCCTGACAAAGATACAGGAAAAAGGGAAGAAGGATACCCTCCCTTCGGGTGAAGCGGGATATCTTTCCCACTTCTTCGGAACACAGGCAGGAATCGCACTGAATGACGGGTCCTGGTTCGGTTCACAGTACTCATCCTTCGTGAGATTCAACTATGCGACATCCCGCTCAAGGGTGAAAAACGCAATCCTTTCCATGATAGAAGCAGAGAGAGAGCTGTTCAGAACGTGATAGGTCACGATCACTCGTACCACCACTCCATTCCGCTCTGACGGACATAGCAGAGAACGCTTTTCACATCCATCTCGTAGAGTTTTCTCATTGCAGAAGTGTAGATGGCAAGCTGCCTCTCATGCAGTTCAGGGTCCTGATACCTATCGGTCTTGAAGTCGACTATGGTGATGTGATCCTCATACCTGAGAAGAAGGTCGACGATGCCGTTGACTGCCAGGTCTTCTCCTTCGTACTCGACCTTTGCCATGAACTCCAGTTCGCTTTCCACAGCCTTGAGAGCCTTCCCCCCGAGTGAGACGAATAACGGAGATTTCAGAGTCTGCTCAACCATCGACATGATATCCTGAGCAAGAATCTGTTCTTCTCCAGGCTGAATTCCACTCTGCGTGAGGGCAGTGGGTTTCAGTGACAGGACGAAAGAGGCATCAAGAGAGGAAAGGTCCGGATCAAGCGTTGTCTCCAGAGGTGCCAGAAGTGCTTCAAAGAGGGCATGGACCCAGGTTCCGAACACCCCGTGAAGTGTATACCGGGAAAGAATCTCATCCGATGCATAGCTCGTAAGCTGCCGAGTGAACAGAGAGTCAGTTCCTTCAACACCCGCGTGACTTCCCCCTGTAACAGAGACGACTCTCTCTTTGACCTTCCTGTTCTCCTGCCACTCGCTGTACCAGGGCGAGAGCTCATGTACATGCGCGACAAGATCGTCATGTCGCAGCTTCTTCCGTTGTACGGTGAACTGCGAAGCATCGAGAGAAGTTAAGGTGATTCCGTGAGATTCAGGATCGGCAGACAGCAGCATCGAAAGAAAGTTTCTGTTTCTGTTCTTCTCTTCGGTATTGGACCTGGAGGAGACGCCAGAGAACAGAAGATGGGTCTGTGCACGGGTACAGGCAACATAGAACAGGCGTTTCAACTCAGCTTCATCCTGCTCTACAAGTTTCTGTTTCTCTTCCTCCCAGATAAGATTGACTCCTCTTCGCCGAGCCTGTGCATGATAGGGGACGGGGACTTCCCTCCCATTGAGTCTCCACTGGTAGACACCGGGCAGCGTGTGCTGCCGTGAAGCCGTTCCGCAGGAAGCGACGATGACCACCGGGAACTGGAGACCTTTCGACTTATGGATACTCATGAGACGAACCCCGCTTGACCTCTCACTGAGAACCGAAAGTCCCTTGATATCTTCAGAGTTCTCGATGATGGTCCGCAGACGATCTATGTAGGTGACGAGCGATCCCCCTTCTCTCTCTTCTTCTACCGCCAGTTCCATCAGGTATTCGATATGTTCGATGAAGACCGAGTAGGATTCGTGAGTAAGAAGGTTGTGGCGGTATCCTCCTTCGTTCCAGATGGTGGAGACGAGTGCGTACAGGGACTCAGTTGTACTCATTTCCCGTAGCCTTTCATAGAGTGCACATATATTTCTGTACTTCTCTTCGCCGTTCACTAGTCCGACTCGGGAGGAATCACAGAAAATACCCCGCTGACGGGATGCTTCAAGGACCATAAGGAGCTCATCATCACCTATATAGCAGAGAGGAGACCGCAGAACCGCTGCATAGGCAAGAAAATCTTCCCGATGGATCAGAAGCTGGAGCATCGAGTAGATATCATTCGCGACTGCTTCGAGGTGGAGAGATTTCACATCAGTGAGAATGTAGGGAATTCCCTTCATGCGGAAATACTTCTCATACTGAAGCTGAGGGGAATAGGTTCTCATGACTATCGCTATATCATCATACGAAGGAGAAACCTCGTGCCCTTCCTTCTGAATCCGGTATTTACCGGAATGAACGATGGTATCAACGAGATCGGAGAGAAAGAGAGCTTCCTTCTCCACCAGCGAGAGATCAGAAGAATCGGGGTCTGTGTCCTGCTCTTCCTCATCGTCGCGCTTCTCCTCTCCCTCGATAATGAACAGTTCCCTGTGAACAGTTACCGAATCCTCCTGATATTTTGATTCAAGGTCCTGACTGGATGCCTCGAAGTCCTGCTCAGCTTCTCCAAGAATCTTTTTGAACAGGGAATTGAATGTGTGAATAAGGGAGTACTCACTTCGATAGTTCTTTGTAAGGGGAAGGACAATCCCTCCGGAGTCGATGATCTGTCGATCAAGACGACGAAACACGCTCACATCAGCACCACGGAAGCGGTATATCGACTGTTTCTCATCCCCGACCATGAACAGTTTATCGGGACGGAGTGTCTGAGGAGCGATCGGCATCGTGAGATGGTTCGGATCCCTGAGCGAGAGCAGGTAGAGGATCTCTTTCTGCAGTTCATTCGTATCCTGAAACTCATCCACCATGATATACCGATAGGAGGAGGAAAGAGCAGCTCTCACCTGATCGTTGCAGGCGAGGATATGACGAGCCATCTGAGCCACATCAAAGTAGCTCAGCACCTGCCTCTGCCGTTTCGTCTCACTCACTTCCTCGTGCAGTTCACCTATGAACTGATACATTTCATCGATAAAATCCTTCTCCTGAGAGTGAAGGATCGTTATCTCCCTCATCTTCCTCTCTCTCAGAGCATTGTAGACATCGACGAGAGCGTTGTACTCTTCTTTGATCTCGAGCTTCTTTCTCAGTTTATACGCTTTAGGAAGATCCTCTTCATCAAGGTTTTCCTCGAGAAGAGAGAATGCCTTCTCAAGTGCCTTGATATTCTTCTTCGCTGAAGCGTCAGTCTCTACCTCATCGGCATATCCCCAGAGAGAGTCGGCCACGAAACGAAACTCTTCTATTCGCTCTGTAATGATCTTCTGCACAGTCTCCCTCACCACCGAAGCATCCTTCAGATGATCATAGGGCATCGACAACCAGAAGTATCGTGAAAACAGAGGTATGATAAGTGCGTCAATGAGTGCATCGGGAGAGTAGAGTTCACTGATCATTTTCATGGCCGGTGTTTCCTGGTGAGAGCTGAGTTTTCTCAGTGCGACCTGTGAGGCGATCCTGTCTGCCTCCTGTGGGTCGAGGATAACATCAGGAGTAAGCCCGAAACGGGAAAGATCCATCTGCACAACCTGATAGCAGAAACTATCAAGAGTTGAGATGGTTGCCTCAGAAAAATGCTGCAGTTCACTCAGCATATCCGTATCATGACTGTGTTCGACGAAAATCCTCTGAATCCTCTCATACATTTCAGCCGCTGCGGCTTTGGTGAAAGTGAGTGTGAGGATCTCATCGACATGTGCACGTCCGGTGGCAACAAGATAGAAGAACCGGTATGTGAGAACGCGGGTCTTACCGCTGCCGGCACCTGCCTTCACCACACAATTCTGCAGAGTCTGCACGGCCTGAGACTGTTCCGGATTGAAAGTGTCCTTCAGATAGTCACTGAGTATGGAGGAGTCGATCATGGGAGTACATATCTCCTTCGGCAGATCTGCCGGTAATCACAGTGTCTGCAGTTCTCCTTCGACACATGAGCTTCCAGATGCCCTTTCTGCAATCGTTCAAAGAGCTTCTCCATCGCCTCGATACAGACCCGTTTGATAGCATCGAGGTGCTCACTCTCACTCCAGATCTGTGTAAAGGCCTCCTGTTGAATCGAGTAATAGTTACCGCTGTCTATCTGTGTGCTTCCTGTCACCTGTGAGCCTTCGAGAAGTATCGCGTAGAAAGGGAGCTGATAGGATGAGAGCGGGTAGACAGGGTTCTTATACTGTCGCGGCCTCGGAGGGGAGGACTTCTTGTAATCAAGGATTCCGACACAGACTCTTTCCTCCCGTTCATAGGAGAAGATACGGTCGATACGGCCTTCAAGCACTACAGGTACTGAGGTGAGAGGTCGTTCTACCGTAGTTTCAAGGCCGAGTGAACGGGTCAACGAAAACAACGCATCCTCCTTTTCGATGATTGAAAGGAGATTTTCAAGATAGGCACTCCTGATGAAACGGGTAACGTACAGGGGAGTAGCGCTGCGTCTCTTCGGTTTCTTCTTCGCTTCTGTATTGATTATCTGAGTGAGCAGTTCCCTCTTCTGCGCAGCACTGAGCTCGCCACGCTCTTCGATCGTTTCATAAAAACGGGCAAGAATCTCGTGCTGGAGGTCTCCTATAGCTCTATGATCAAGACTCTGTACATCCCAGATGCCCTTATGAAGACCAAGAACCTTTTGAGCGAAAAATTTTGCGGGACAGCCGTCTGCCATATCGAGTGTTGTCGAGGAGAGGTGGAGAAAGCCCTTATCATCAGCAAGCTCATCCCACACCGGATAGACGTCTCCACGGGGGATGTCGATGCTCTTGCCCTGAAAGACTGCAGCACAGGCTGAATAGAAGCCCTTTGCCTGTCCTCTACGTGCCTTTGTATCATCACCACGACCCCGCCAGCGCAACTCTTCCAGGGTTTCCAGGGATGGTATATTCTCTCCCTCTCTGATCTCGAACGCTTGAGAGAGGAAACGGGAGGGAGGAAGAGAGACGGTATCTCCATAGCCGGCATTCGCATACGAGAAAGTACATGAGGAGCCCGAGAGAAACGCCGAATTGAAGGATGCCTCACTCTGAACATCAGGGGAGGAAAATGTGGAGAGAAGCGGAATCTTCTGTCCTGAAGTATCAACGCTCTGAGAGGTGAATCCGATGAAGAAGTGGTATGACGGATAGGAAATCACGCCTGCCGGGTAGTCGAACACGGCAATTCCGGCTTCGCTTCCTGCCGGATAGAATGTCTGTTTCTTGAGCAGCGTTGTGAACAGGGAGAAGAGGGGCAACTCTGCAGGATCAGAAAGCGCGGACAACCCTTTCTCAAGATCGACCAGGACCTGTACTGCAGCAGAGAGCGACTGTGATGCTGGGCTCTGCATCTCCTGAGAAGGAATATATCCCCAATCGTTTGCCAGGAAATGATCGGTTAACTGCTGAACGACACTGATGATCGTTCTCGGTTCATGAGTGTGCGTACAGGTTCTGATGAGGGAGAACAGCTCGTTTAGGTAGGAGGATCTCAGTGTTTTCCACTGATCGTTCTCTCTGGTGGGAACGATCTGCCGGATATCCTCACTGATGGCACGTGCAATGAGCTGTCTATGCAGGTCTTTCTTCTTCCAGGGGATCCTCGCATCAAGGAGGAAACGCTTGACACTCTCGAAGGAGAAATCTTCTGAGCTTACCTCTTCCATCAGAAGAAAAAAAGCACCTGCAGGATAGTCTGAGAGATAGCGGCCGCTGTGCATTCTCAAAGGGATATCATAGGACCAGGACATGCGCTCGATGAAAGGCATCATTCGTGAAAGGTCACCGACACTGAGGGCGATCTCATGTGGGTGAGTCCCCTCATCAAGAAGGGAACGGATACGGGTGAATACTGCGATGAGTTCCTGTCGTTCATTCTCATAGCGGGTGAGAGTTCCTCCCCGGGGCTCCCGTGCATGTACAAGGAATACTCCGGGAACCTCTTTGAGCATCTGTTCATACTCAAAGAAGCCTGAACAGAGTTCGGGGGCGATAATGACGAACCTTTCATACGCACAGAGAGCGTCATGTGGGAACACCGGAGTCGAGAAATGGGGATCAAACAGGGTATGGTCTGTGAGGAATCGCTCGTACGAGGCACGAAGAAGGTTCATGTCTCTGCGATACGCCTCAGGAATCTGTGAGTATGCATGATTCTCTTTACGTGCGAGAAAGGCAAGCATCGGAAGTCTGTCGATAAGAGTAACAATGGTATGAATATACTGTTTCTGCATCTCGGGGTAGGAATCCTGTCTGAGATAGCGAAGTTCACCCCCTTTCTCCTCCAGGAACGAATAGGCGAAAAGATAGCGAAGGGCGATACCTGCCTCCGCCCGCTCTCCCGGATCATGAAAAAGATGAATGAAGCGGTCCCAGGAAAGGACCTTCCTGATCAGAATCACCCCCCTCTGCGAGTCCAGTGTATACTTCTGCAGCCATGACCGTCTAACCGTCTCGCTGGGAAAAACACATAGAGTCTTCGGATCGTCAAGGTAAGGAAATAGTGTGTCGGGCAGGGAGGATGAGATTGTTTCCTTCATAAAGGTAAGTATAGCTGAATGTATGATATAATGAAAGAATGAAAGACGATGATTCTTCTTCCGCCCTTTCTGATTTTACCGTGTATGTGATGGGTTTCCTCATCATCATGCTTCTGTGGTCGCTGGCGGGGCCCTTCGTGAGCATCCAGGCACTGGAGATTCTGCACCGGAAGAACCTTGCCTCCTCCACCTTTCATCTCTATGTAACACAGCACCTCAACTTCATCGTTCTTTTCCTTCTTGAGGTCCTTTTCATCCGTTTTGCAGCACGGAGGAATATCAGAGACTTCATAAGCGATGCCCCTCGCTCATTTCTTGAACGTTTTCTCATCGGAGGAGGCATCTGGCTTGCTTCCATGGTCCTCTACACAGTCTCACAGAGTCTTACTGTGGAGAATTATCTGATCCGACAGCCGGGAGGTGGAGGAACTCACCTCATCATGATACTCCTTGCTCTGCTGTTCACGCCGCTGCAGATCCTCAGTGAAGAGATACTGTTCAGAAGTTTCTTCTATCGTGCGTTCAGCATCCTGAAAACGAACCGCCATATTGTTTCGGTCGTCTCTGCGGTTGCCTTCAGCGCAGCCCATCTTTCAAACCAGGAGATGAGTATGACATCCTCTCCTGTACCCATCATCCTCTACTATCTTCTCTCGGGCTTCTTCTTCATGGAGATCACTTACTCATACGGCGGAATAGCTGTCGCAGCAGGCGCTCACTTCATCAATAATTTCTTTATCTCTGTCATCGTAAACTATCAGGGGTCGTCCATCATCAGTTTTCCCTACTTCTTCAACCCCTCACAGGATATCGTCCTCGATCTCATCATGCTGATCGTCACCAGCAGCGTACTGCTCATCATTCGCTCTTCAGGCACGAAAAACGATGTCCATGAGGTTGAATAACCGGTCAGGAACCAGCTAAGCTGAGCGTAAAAGAGGTTCCTATGTCACGAAAGACTTCGTCCCGACATCCCCGCTTGAAACGCCTGATCACCTCACTGTTTGTGCTTGCCCTCGTCATAAGCACAGTCTATATGCTCACCCCGTCACTTGCCACCTACTACGGGGCACCAGAAGATACCGTCCTGGCATCTCTGGAAGTTCCTGCTCTTGAACAGGGTGAAGCCCTGATCCTCCATGCGGGATACTCTATGACCTATGATGAAAAACATGAGATTGCCAGATGGGTTGCTTATCATCTTGATCGAGACGAACTGTACGGGCTGCATGAACGAAAGGATAACTTCCGCCCTGACGACGCGATCCCAACGGGGTCAGCTGAACTAAGTGACTACCGGGGTAGCGGGTACGACCGGGGACACCTCATTCCTGCAGCTGACGCTACGTGGTCAGAGGAAGCGATGAGCGACACCTTTCTGCTGAGTAACATGGCCCCGCAGGAACCCATGTTCAACCGGGGGATCTGGGCAGACCTTGAAGCCACGGTGAGAAACTTCGCTGACGAACTCGGTGGAGTATACGTGACCACCGGAGGGATCTATGAATCGGAACATCCGAAGACCATCGGGAACAATGCTGTCACTGTCCCTGATGCGTTCTTTAAAGCGATACTCTACCACACGGAGGGGGAAACAGAGGCAATCGGCTTCATCCTCCCCCATGCACCTTCCGATGCACGCCTCACAGACTTCGTAGTGTCCATCAATACGATCGAGGAGAAAACCGGCCTGGACCTCTTCCCTCTTCTGGATGACGAGATGGAAGAGAACATTGAATCGCAGGCAGACCCCGGTCTGTGGCCTTTCGATGAGTTCAGGATCACTCGGGAAGAGCGATCCGCCTACCTCGAGCAGCTCAAAAACAGCGAAGGAGAAAGTGTCTCAGCTGGACGGGAGAAGACTTCAGTGGCAGAAGCCGGACTCCACCTGGTGATGGAGATCAAGAGAGCAGCCGATCCCTATGTGCACGACCTGAGGAGTCTGATCAACAGCATCTTCACCTAATAATCACCCACTTGAGGGTATCATTGCAAAAACAATAATGGTATGCTGAAGGGGTTCATTAAACAAGAAAAAATATTCAATGAGGAGTTGTAATTCATGAAACATCTATATCTGATCGTCCTATCTCTCATCCTGCTTGTCTCTCTTGCAGCATGTGCCAGCTCGGAACCTGCTACAGACACTGTTGAAGAGGTCGCATCAGCACAGAGCGAGGTAGTAACAACACCCGAATCTGACAGTGCACCTGTGGTTATTGAAGAAGCCCCGGTCACTGAGGAAGCCGTTGTCATAGAGGAAGCCCCCGAGGTCACAGCCTCTGAACCTACTCTTGATGAACAGTTCTCGTTCATCTACGGCTATCTGCTGGTTGACGGGCTCAAGGAACAGGGACTTCCGATTGATCCGGTTCCCTTTGTTCAGGGCTCAGATGACTTCTTCAACGGATTGGAGGCCGCCTACAGCGACACACAGATCAATGACGCCTTCACCGAATACCAGAAGTTCGTCAGCGAAGAGATCAGCGAAGAAGCATTCACGGCTGTCAGCGACCTCGGAGTATCGGCCAAAGAGATCTTCAGCTACGGCTATGGACATGTCGTTCAGTTCAACCTTCAGTCACAGGGCGTTATCGTCGACCTCGGCAGCTTCAACGACGGTATGAGCAGTTCCTATGGAGAACTGCCGCTGCAGTACACTGAAGAGGAGATCGATCAGATCTTCGAAGCATATATCGAGAAACTCAATGCACAGTACGCACAGGCCGTTGAGGGTATGGCCCGGGAGAATCTGGAAGCAGCAGAGGCCTTCCTTGCCGAAAACAGCACGAAAGAGGGGGTCATCACCACAGAGAGCGGCCTTCAGTACGAAGTCGTGCGAGAGGGTGACGGAGCTCAACCCACCGCAGAAGATACTGTCCTTGTCGACTACCAGATCACGTTCCTTGATGGAAGCATCGGAGACAACTCATATGCCCGCGGCGAACCGACCGAGTTCCCCATCGCACAGCTGATCCCCGGTTTCATCGAAGGTCTGCCTCTGATGAAGGAAGGTGCACAGTACCGTTTCTTCCTCCATCCTTCCCTTGCCTATGGAGAGGCCGGCAACCAGAACATTGCCCCCAACACCCTTCTGATCTTTGATGTGGAACTGCACGAAGTGCTGTAGCATCCACGATGATTCTAAAAAGACTGTCGGGTTACTGCACCCGGCAGTTTTTATTTGACCGGAGAATTGATGCTCTGCAGGTACAGGAGGCAGGTGAGTATGGATTATACGACAGCATTGCGGGCACAACAGGATGATGACTATCGGGAGTTTCTCAGACGAATCATCCCTGAGGGACTTCCTCCCATGGGAGTCAGGATGGCAGATGTTCGTGCAATCATCAGAACTCTTCCATCCCACGATCTTCTTGCGGGGATAAAAAATGACTTCTGGTACGAACAGCGGCTGATCCGCTTCCTATCAGTCAACCGGATGAAGGTGAGTGAGGAAGAACGGAGGGACATGATCGAAAGGCTCCTGCCCTACCTTGATTCATGGGCTGTCACCGACAGTTTCGTCGGTTCACTGAAATGTGTGAAACGTGACAGTGAATCCTACTTTTCGTTCATCACTTCGCTTGCAGTAGCAGAACACTCCTACACACGACGGTTCGTTCTCGTGATGATCCTATCCTACTTCCATGATGAGACGTTTCTTTCCAGAGCGCTCGCACTTCTGGAGAAAGTGCCTTGCGGCGAGTACACGACACAGATGGCAAAAGCCTGGGCCATCGTCTCTCTCATGACGAAGAGTAAAGAGGAGGTGATACGCTGGTACAGGGAAGATAATGTAGGGAAAGAGGTTCACCGAATGGTCAAACAGAAGATACGGGATGCCGCCGGAGTGAACTCTTCGACCGCATCCCGCTTAGTGTAACAATTACTGTAAGAACGGCTTATTCGTAGGAAATTGCGCCATTCTCGAGAGCTTTTTCGGCAAGCTCGAAAAGAGCATTTACATGAATCGAGACTCCCGCTATCGCATCAGTGTGTCCTTCGTCATCGACATACTCGATAGCTGACGGGTCCTGAGTTTCGAGGAGGTAGGCCTCAGCACGAGCTGCCTGTTCATACCACTCTGCCTGGGCACCGCCGTAGGCAACCATGTTGTAGTTCCCTTCCATGTCATAGACCTTCTTGTCATCTCCGGCTTCATTGAGCGCTGACCAGTATACATTCGCTATGTTGCCGTTCACAACATTCAGGGCTACATACTCGGTCCATCCGTTACTGGCCTCATCAGCAATCGCATAATACCCGCCGTCAGAATACTTTCCAAGTTCTCTGGGACCCGCCATCAGAGCTTCCTTGGCGAGATCGAACAGCGCATCAACATGGATCGATACACCAGCAATCGCATCTGTGTGTCCGTCATCATCGACGTAGGTGATCTCCAATGGATCCTGAACCTCCATCAGATACTCTTCAGCACGGGCCGCCTGTTCTGACCACTCCGCCTGAGCACCGCCGTAGGCAACCATGTTGTACTTTCCTGCTGCATCGTACAGTTTCTTGTCATGACCGTCCCTGTTTACAGCAGACCAGTTGACTGCTGCGATATGCCCGTTGAGAACGGTGAGAGAGACATACTCTTTCCAACCGCTTCCGGCATATTCATCAGCGAACATGTAGTAAGCACCATCTACGAAATTCCCTGTACCCACAGGTCCCTGTGCAAGAGCTTTCTCGGCAAGTTCAAAGAATTCGATGACATGGACTGACACACCCGCGATATCGTCGGTATGTCCTCTGTCATCGGTATACGTGATAGCTGTGGGGTCCTGAGTTTCAATAAGGTAAGCTTCCGCACGGGATGCCTGTTCATACCACTCTGCCTGGGCACCGCCGTAGGCAACCATGTTGTATTTACCGGCCTTGTCGTAATCTTTCTTGGTGGCCCCTGCACTCTCGCTCACTCCGTTCCAGTCAGCATCGGTAATCATGCCGTTTTCGACAGTGATTGTCGCGATGTATTTCCAGCCGTTCGAGAAGCCATCGTCCATCGCAATGTAGATACCGTCTTCATATGCTCCTTGTTCTGCCGGTTCAGCCGCCGGTTCGGCTGCAGCAGGTGCTGCAGGCGGCGGGGTCTGTTGTACAGCCTCTTCGGCCGCTTCTTTCTGACATCCAACGAAAGATGTCAGTGCAATAGCCATCATGAGGGCTATGACAACTGAGATAGTTAATTTTTTCATAAATCACTCCTGATATATCGATATCTGTATCAGTATAGGGGGGCAAACGCCTTTTTACAAGAGGGGTGAAAGGCAGAGTAGCGGGGGCGACACATGACCTAACTGCTTGATATATTCTTGTAATATATCAGTAATTGTTTTATATGAAACATTTTGAAAAAATAAAAAAAGAGCATGACCCCAGGAAAATAATCCTGACGAAAACGGAAGTAAATCTGCCGGCAGCTTTGACAAGGGACGGTGAACCTGCTAATAATAAAAAGATGCTCCACCTTCGTATCACAGATATAGGTATCATACTCCTGGCGCTGGCAGTCAGTGTAGCGAGCCTGTTCCTCTTCCAATCGCTCGATGGAGCTGAAGAGGTTCACGTCACTACCGATCAAGGCCAGTGGGTCTATGACCTTTCAGTAGATACGATGGTCGATTTCACAGGCCCTGTCGGCATCACGACCATGGCCATAGAGGACGGGAAGGTCCATGTCCATAAGTCAGACTGCAGAAATCAGCTCTGTGTCCTTGCGGGTGAGATCGAACATGGCGGGGAATGGGTTGCCTGCCTGCCGAACAATGTATTCATCGTCATTAAGGGATCACCTGAAGCAGCCGGGGAAGGAGAGGTCGATGACACGTCGTTCTGATATTGATATCCATCTGGTCGCACTCCTGTCGGCAGTGGCGATCTTCCTCTCTTCGATCGAGTACATGATCCCCAAACCGATCCCGTTCATGCGCCTCGGCATAGCCAACCTACCGTTGATCCTGGCGCTCGGCATGCTCACCTGGAGGGAGTATTTCCTTCTTGCCGTTCTCAAGATAGTCGGTCAGGGAATCATCACCGGCAGCCTGTTCTCCTATATCATCCTCTTCTCATCGGTCGGTACTATCATGAGTGCAGTGGCGATGTTCGCCACCTACATCATCTTGAAGAAGCAGGTAAGCAGGATAGGGATTTCGGTCATGGGGGGACTGTTCAGCTCTTTGGGACAACTGCTTATCAGCCGGATCCTGTTCTTCAGGGAAGCTACCTATGTGATAGCTCCGCTGTTCCTTTTCTCTGCACTGATAAGCTCTGTCATCCTGGGAGTATTCAGTGAGCTGTTTATCAAACGCTCCACCTGGTATGCATCGCAAGGGGAGAAACGAATATGAATCCGTCTCTTCTGAGAGTGCTCACTGGGGCTGCAGTTATCCCTGCAATCATCCTGATGAATCATCTGGCGGGAACTTTCGCCCTAACGGTGATACTGATCCTTCTGGCAGTGAAGGAGGGAAGACGTTTCCGCCCTCTACCCAACATCATCCTCCTCACGACCGTCTCAGCTGCCCACACGCTTCAGCCGTACGGACGGTATCTGTTCAGCATCCTCGGTCACCCCGTCACGCTCGGTTCGCTTGCGATCGGAGCCCACAAGGCACTGCTCCTCATCAGCTTCATCTACCTCAGTCACTATATTATGGCATCCAAACCTGTCATCCCCGGCAGGCTCGGCTCCCTTCTCTCACTGCAGTTCTACTATCTTGACCGGTTGACAAGCGAGTGGAAGAGCATACCCCACAAGAGACCCTATCTTGCTGTCATCGATGCACTTCTGGTGCGAGTAAGTGACCAGGAGGAAGCTGCGATACCTTCAAACGCCGCAGACATCCCCCCTGCTTCTGCAAGGCAGTGGCAATGGAGTATAGGCCTTCTCGTCATCGTCTACAGCATTCTGCTGTTCAGCACACCTGTTTCAGAAATGATCACTCGTGCTGTGAGTGGATGACGAACGACTGGTCAGTCATCGTATATTCAAAAGTCGATACAAACGATTCACTGGGATACACCTGCTTGTCCTCATCGATATAGAGGGCATGCACCCCTCCTATCGAGGCTATAAGATCCAGACCTTGCTCCTGTGAGAGGGAATAACATGCCGTGGACAGGGCATCGGCAAGGAATGATTCCTCCCCAATGATACTGACGCTGGTAAAGGGCGTCTCAACCGGATACCCTGTCTCCGTGTTGAGTATATGGTGATATCTTTTGCCCTCATCAATAAAGAACCGTTCATAAGGACCACTGGTCACGAGGGCCTGACCTGTCAGCCTGACGATCATCAGATACGCCCCCCTGTCGCTCTCGGGGTTCTGCACCCCGATCTTCCAACCCGTCCCGTCGGGACGGGTCCCGACCGTGAGAACGTTCCCACCCAGATTGATGATCGCCTTGTTTACTCCGTGACCGCGAAGGATGGAGGCGACCTCATCGGCTGCGAAACCCTTCGCGATACCACCGAGATCAAGGGCCATGCCGGGTTCGGGAAGGAAGACAGTGTGCTCTTTTTCATCCAGAATCACCTTCGAGTAATCGATAAGAGGCAGAATCTTATCTATCTCCTGCTGAGAAGGCTTTCGTGCATGATCGCTCCCTATGCCCCAGGCTTCAACGAGGGGACCGACAGTGGGATCGAAGGCTCCATCGCTGAGCTGAGCTATCGCAAGAGCCTTCTCGATGACACGAAAGGTATCACCCGAAACCTCCACCGCGTGCACTCCCGCAGCTTCGTTGATCGAGGAGATCTCTGAGTCCTCCAGATGGACGGACATCTTCTCCTCTATCTCCCTGATACGGGCAAAGGCCTCACGGAAGACTTCCTCACCGGGCTTATCATAAATCGTTATCTTACAACTCGTACCGAGTAACAGCTGAGACTGTGACTCTGCCTTGTCCTGCTGCTCTGAGCGACAACCGGTCAAAAAAATGAGTAAAAATAAACCGATAAAAAACAACTGAATTGATTTCTTACTGTGTTTCATGCTACTAATATAGTAGGATATAACCCAAATGGGAAAAAACCACAAGCACGCAGGCACGCTTTATTGTTTCGTGTTCTGGTGATATGGTTGAATACGAGAGAAACAACATGCATCGGAAAACCGATGTTCAGGAGTCTTAATGATGGATAAGAAACACATTATCGTCCTTGGTGGCGGCTACGCAGGAGTTCATGCAGCAAAGAAGTTACACAAGGCCTTCAAGCGCCAGAGAGATAAAGTGGAGATCACTTTAATTGACCGGCATCGTCATCACACTCTGATGACAGAACTGCATGAGGTGGCCGGCAACAGAGTGGAAGAATCCTCTGTGAAGATCTCCTTCGACAGGATCTTCAGCGGCAAGCAGGTCAATGTGATACGTGATGAGATCACCAATATCGACTTCAAGGAGCAGGTGCTTACCGGAAAGGCCGGTTCCTATGTGTATGACCAGATCATCATCGCAACCGGCGCTGAATCGACCGACTTCAACATCCCCGGTGTCAAGGAGCACTCGTTCTACCTCTGGTCTCTCGAGGATGCCCTGAGGATCAAAAACCACATCATCGAGATCGTCCGCAAAGCAAGCTACGAGAAGGACCCCGTGGTCCGCAAGGAAATGCTCACCTTCGCTGTCGCAGGCGGCGGATTCACAGGTGTAGAGCTTGTGGGAGAACTGATCGAATGGCTGCCGATACTCTGCAAGGAGAACGGTATCGACTACAGTGAAGTCACGCTGATGAATGTGGAGGCACTGGGGAACATCCTCAACATGCTGCCCGACAAACCCCGCAACAAGGCTATATCCTATATGGAGAAGAAAGGGGTCATCATCAAGACCAACTCATTGATCGTTCACGCCGACGAGAACTCTTTCACCCTCAAGGATGGGACGGTCATCAATACCCACACCTTCATCTGGACCTGCGGAGTACGCGGAACCACATTCTGTCACTCTCTCGGCCTGAAAGACGGAAAGGTTCAAAGAAAGGCAGTTGACGAGTACATGAGAAGTCCCGACTACGAAAATGTCTATCTCGCAGGAGATGGCATCTGGTTCATCGAGAATGAACGGCCGGTACCTCAGATCGTTGAGGCTGCAGAGCAGACCGCTGCCACAGCAGCTGACGGGATCATCTATACCATCAAAAAGGAACTCGGCCTCAAGGCGAGTGAACCGAAACCTTTCAAGAGTAACTTCCACGGTTATATGGTGAGTATCGGCGGACGGTATGCAGTCAGTTACAACATGGGAATGGCCATGAGCGGCCTGTTCGCACAGGGTGTCAAGCATCTTGTGAATATGTACTACCAGGCTGGAGTCTGCGGTTTCAATGGCGCATGGACCTACTTCAAGCACGAAATTCTCAACATCAAGCATAAGCGTTCTCTTATCGGCGGCCTTGCAGCCTACAAGCATCAGGCATACTGGATGGTTCTTCTGAGAATGTATCTGGGAGTCATGTGGCTCCTGGAAGGAATTCCGAAGATCATGGAAGGATGGCTCACCGACACCAGCGGATCGAAGGTGTACTGGGGACCCCTTGGCAGCAGCGGAGGTACCGATGCCGTTTCCGCGGGCTCTGAAGCATGGGGAGCAGCAGAGGCGGCCACCGAAGTCGTTGCGGAAACGATCGGCGGAGTGTCAGTCGCTTCAGCGAGCTACCCTGCTGCAGCTGCAGCTGCAGGAGTCGATATCGCCCAGCCTGCCGCTGAAGCAGTAAGTGCGGCAAGCGGATGGGGTGAAGCGGCTGCCGATGCAACCGGAGAGGCTGTCAAACAGTTTGCTCCCCCGCTTCTTGACGAACCGCTCGGTATCTACGTCTGGATCAATGACAACATCGTTGCCCTTGTTCCCTATCTGTTCCAGATCATCATCGTACTGGCCGAGGTCGGTATCGGTCTTATGCTGATCGGCGGCCTGCTTACAGCACCAGCTGCCGTCGTATCTCTCGGATTGTCCATCATGTTCCTTATCGGGGCGATGGCCGGCAAGGAGATTCTCTGGTTCATGATCGTTTCGATCGTGATGATAGGAGGAGCAGGACGGGCCTTTGGTCTCGATTACTGGGTCATGCCGTGGATCAAGAAGATATGGAACAAGATTCCTATCGTGAAAAATCTCTACCTCTTTATGGATGAACCTGAGTTCACCAGAAAACAGCTTGAACGAAGAGCACAGAGGAATAAGGACGTCGTACAGTAAGATGAATGACTTCTGGATCAGTGAGCCACGTGTTGCACAACAGCTGCAGCACGTGCGTTCTTTTATTGTCTCCTCACTCGAACATGCAAACCCATTCATCCGGGACCTCCTCCTTGAAAGAGTCGCCTCGGGGGGAAAACTCATCCGCCCGGGCCTTGTCATAGTTGGCAGCGCACTCGGCACGGAGGAGAATGAAGATGCGGTCGTTCGAATAGCCAGTGTTCTTGAAATGATCCATATCGCGTCTCTTATCCATGATGACATCATCGACGAAGCGAAAATGAGAAGGGGGATTCCCACAATCAATGCTCTGCTCGACCCGAAGAAGGCCGTTATTGCAGGGGATTACCTTCTCTCACGTGCGATGTCTCTCATCAATGGAATAGAGGGGCAGCTGCCTGTCGCGGTTGCCAATGCCTTCTCGCGTCTGGTCGTGAGCGAACTCGACCAGGATGCCGGTATAGGCAACTTCTTTATCTCACAGAACACGTATATACGGCGTATAGCCGGAAAGACAGCCGCCCTGTTTGCACTCAGTTCCTATGCCGGTGTTGCTGTGGCCAAGGGTACTGAACTTGACCAGATACGCATGCACCGGATCGGCTACTGCCTCGGTATAGCCTTCCAGATTCAGGACGACATGCTTGATTTCACCGGTGACGAGACAAAACTTGGTAAGGAAGTGGGACAGGATATCCTGGGAGGCATCCCGACTATCCCCCTCATCACTGCTCTCGAGGTTGAATCGAAGACCGGCACACAGAATCCATTGAGGACACTCCTGTCAAAGAAGAAGCGTCTGACCCGCAAAGAGAGTCGAAGGGCTGTTGACCTGGTCATCGGTTACGGAGGACTGGAAAAGGCTGCGACACTTGCCGAAATCTATATTCAGCGTGCCATAAATGACATCAAATCATTATCCAACTCGGAGGTTGCCGCTCAGCTCACAAGATTGTATCTTAGGCTGACACACCGACAACACTGAGAGGAAAAAACTCGTATGGATATTGCCAGACACACGGAAGAGACTGAGTATGAGATGATGCTGAATCATCTCATTTTCAGGTCACGGCAGGAAGATTTCTCGATCCAGGAGGTGGAGGACGAATTTCACCATCTTCTCATCTATCAGGGTCACGGCTGGGTAGGCCGAAGTGAGACCAAGGAAGCGGAAATCCAGGGACATGTATATGCATATCAGATCTTCCTCAAGCGCTATAAGGAGGGTACTCTGCCTCTTAACGAGACCTGAGCACCTTTGATCCTCTCACACTGAGAGCAATGATAGCTGACCATCATGATTTCATTGGACGAATATGTGAGAGCCGACTCGTATCAGGATGTTTTTTATTATATATTCTTCTTTTATCAGCTTTTGAATGGGTAACATCTGCCTGAACGGATATGTTTCCATGATTTTCCGAATATTTTGGCAATTTCGATATATTTTAATCTATAAATATTTATTGACTGATGGTATACTCTCTACTGATATCACACACTAGATCGTCAAGGAGATTACCATGAGAAAACAATTCACCCTAGCACTCACACTCATCCTCATAGCGGCTCTGTTTGTCACAGTCGGATGCAAAAAGGAAGAGCCTACCGCAGCACAGGCACCGGCGCCAGTTGAACAGAAAGTGGAAGCCGCAGCACCTGCTGCGCCTGTTGAACCTGCGATTGATGAGGAAGCAGTCCTCCTCACTGCTGCACAGGATTTCTTTGCAGCGATTCCGAACAGTAACAACATCATCGCATCAGCCGATGTGAAGCAGATGCTCGAAGACAACCCTGATGCCATCGTCATCATCGACATCAGAAGCGATGCCGATTTCGAGGAAGGACACATAGAAGGAGCCTACCACAGTGCATGGGCAGATCTTGGCTCCATGATGGCAAAGATCCCCACAAACCGCCAGGTCGTGGTCACCTGTTACTCCGGTCAGACAGCAGGTCAGGCAGTGGGAACACTGAGACTCGCCGGTTTCAACAACGTCAAGAGTCTGAAGGGCGGTATGAACAATGGCTGGAAGGCTGAAGGACTGCCTACCGATGGCACCGGTGCGAACCCTCTCTCTTCACGCCGAGACGTGAGCGAGCCTAAGAATGAAGAACAGGAAGTCTTATGGGAAGCAGCAAAGGCAAACTTCGAGAAAGTCAAAAACGGCAACAATCTGATAGACTCCCAATCACTGTATGATAACCTCATGGCCTTCAACCTGATCGACATCAGGAGAGCGGAAGATTTCGCAAAAGGACACATTGAAGGAGCTAAAAACATCCCGATGGCCAATGTCGGAGAGGCTATTCCTTCGTTCAGTGCCAACAGAAAGATCGCCATCACCTGCTACACAGGACAGACTGCAGGTCAGACCGTGGGCGTCCTGAGGACAATCGGCTTTGATGCCTATTCTCTCAAAGGCGGAATGAACAACGGATACCTCACTACAGACCTTCCTGTTGTGCAGTAACCGCCACCATTACCCTGATTATGTGAAGATATCATCAGGTGATATCTTCACATAGGTATAAAGAGCAACTTTCTTGAAGTTTCAAGTTGCTCTTTTTTTATCGATACTGTTATAATGAAAGCAGGGAGAACGTATATGAACCATATGAGAACTACACCTGTAGTACGCACAGCTTATCTCATACTCTTCACCATCATTCTTGCCATGCTGATCGGGTGTTCAGCGAAAGAGAAGGCGAGCGCAGAACCGGAAGTAGAAGTCATCACCGCACGATTTACCGACCCTGTGGATCTGGAACCGCAGCCGAGTGATTCGTGTATCGCCTGTCACACCAAGACGAATCCGATCACGAAACTTGCATCGCCTACTTCTGCCGGTGCAGATACCGGCGGATGAGCTCCTCCGGCGCCGGAGTTTTCGGCATTAGAAAAATATCAGGTATCAACAGCTTTTCTCTCAACTGCCCACGGTGAACTGGGTTGTGTGACCTGTCACGGAGGTGACGGTCATGAAGAACGGTTCGAGTTCGCTCATGATGGGGTGAATTTCTCGCCAAGTGCTGACACGAACGGGGTATGTGCCCAGTGTCACGCTGAGGTAACTGAGACCTACTCAAAATCTCTTCACTACACGGTTGGCGGGTTCTCTCACGCTCTCAAGGAATTTGCCGGTGATGAGAGTGCACTCGATAATCCTCACGAAGGACTTGGAGAAGTGTTCAACCTGAACTGTATGAACTGTCACGCAACATGTGGTGAGTGTCACGTGTCCCGTCCGAGCGGTTATGCCGGTGGACTCATAGATAAACACACCTTCTTCTCCACTCCCCCGATGGACCAGACCTGTTATGGCTGTCACGGGGCGAGAAACGCGGGAGAGTACATGGGCACTGTCGGTTTTGCACAGGATGTCCACTATGAAGCAGGCATGACCTGCACTGACTGCCACGATGTGACGAACTTCCACGGTACAGGCGAACAGTACGATTCGATGTGGGAACATGCCACTCTGCCATCCTGTCTTGACTGTCATGAAGAGGCTGATCCGGAGACTGCAGAACTTGCTGTCCACAAAACTCACGGCAATGATCTTTCCTGTCAGGTGTGTCACGGACAAGCTAACCAGAATTGCTTCGAGTGTCACATTGAAATAAACGAAGATCGTACGTCGCTTGCAAGTCATTCAGATATGAGGGTACTATTCAGAATCGGATTGAACCCGAGTGTGACCGAGGAGAGACCGTACAAGTATGTGGCCCTGCGTCATATCCCGACCACAGCGCATACCTTCGACCCGGCAGGTGAGGACCTCATCCCGAACTTCGATGAAAGGTCGAACTGGAAATATTCCCCGACTCACAACATCCAGAAGATCACCTTCCAGAATGAGAGTTGCGATTCGTGTCACGGAAATGAGAGAATATTCCTCAGTGAAGATGATATGCTCGAAAGTGACAGTAAAATCAGCTGGGAAGTAATTGCAAGCCCGCCTGCTAAGATCGGCTATTGATTATCTGTGATTCAGACTCTACTATAGACCTCAATAGAGTAACCGGAAGAGACTTCCGGTTCTCTTTTTCAGTTTAAAGGTGAAACTCATGAACAACCGTATGAAGAAGGCCCTCTCCCTCATTGCATCGCTGAAGGTGGCCATAGCCCTGTTACTCCTGATAACGATCTATATCATCATAGGTACGCTGATCCCTCAGCATGCCACCGAAGCTCTCTATCAGGCAAACTACCCGACCCTTGCACCCCTCATCGATGTACTATCTCTGGATGCAGCCTACTCTTCACCCCTGTTCATCACACTGGTCATCCTCTTCATTATCAACCTGACAAGCTGTACCCTCCTCTCTCTACCATCTCAGCTCAGACGATCCCGATCCACCTACATGCCATCGTTCAACGCCGAGAGCGAATACAGGGTGGAGGAACAGGATGAAAAGCTGTTGAGGGCCTACCTGAGACGGAAACACTACAGAATCATAGCAGATGAAGACGGCTTCTCTTCCGGTAAGTTCAGATGGGGTGCTCTGGGAGCGACAGTGACCCACATCGGACTGATAGTGATCTTCATCGGTGCTATCGTAGGGAATATCGCCTCTGACCAGGACATGATCTCGTTGCTGCCCGGCAGTACCCGGGAGTTTGAAGAGTACGGATTCTCGATCAACCTTGATGACTTCTACCTTACTTTTGAAGAGAGCGGAGCCGTCAAGCAGTACATCAGCGACCTGACAATCACGAATGATGACGGAACTATCCGCAGGCAGTCCATGTGGGTCAACAATCCACTGCATCATAACGGACTCGGTTTCTACCAGGCTAACTTCGGCTGGACGAGCAATCTTCTCATTCGACAGGCAGAAACGGGAGAGGAACTGGTATCGGGGCTCGTCCGTAACGGTAATACCTACTTCTACCAGCCGCACCATCTCAACATCATGCTCTACGGGTACTTTCCGAACATGGAAATCGATGTGAACCAGATGCCCTACAGCATCAACAACAAGGAGGACAATCCCTTCTATGCGGTCGTACTGACACAGTTCGGCGTGAATGTCGGTTCATATATCATAGAGCCTGGTCAGGTGATCCCCTATGAAGATATTGCTATCACCTTTACCGGCAGCACCCCCTATACCGGGATAGTCGTCCGGTCAGACCCATCGTACCCGATCGTAGTCGCAGGGTTTATCATCCTCACCTTCGGGATGTTCATGAGTTTTTACCTCTACCCGAGGTTCATCTTTTATAAAGACGGTCACCTGTATGCAGTATCGGGAAAGAACGGGTGGGTATACTATCAGGCAATCAAAGCAGGAATCAAAGCACAGAGAAAAACAGGTAAACAGTAGGAGTTTTTATGTACCAGAGTATCGAGAACACAACCTTCATGATAGCAATCGTCCTCTACATAGCATCGGCAGTCCTTTCACTCCTTTCGGTCACAGGGATCGTGAAGAAGGGGGGAAAGGTGGCAACCTCCCTTGCTCTGGCAGGGTTCATCATCCACACAGCAGCTATGGTCGCCCGAACAATCGGTGCTGGCCGTCTCCCGTTCAGCAACCAGTATGAGTTCGCACTTTCGTTCTCCTGGGGTATCGTCCTCTCCTATCTGGTTCTCTATCGCCTGTACGGATTCAGCGCCATAGGGGCTTTCGTCATGCCGCTGGCGATCCTGGTCATGGGGTATGCCTCCCTTCAGAGTAAAGATGTGAGACCTCTGATGCCTGCACTGCAGAGCTACTGGCTCACTTTCCATGTCGGGACCGCCATTCTGTCGTATGGAGCTTTTGCCCTTGCAGCGGGGATCAGTGTCATCTATCTTATAGATGAAAGGAAGAAGGACTCACAACGGCTTGTACAGGATCCCGAAGTATCAGATATGCTCAGCTACAGAGTTATAGCTTTCGGTATCCTGATGCTCACTATCGTCATCATCAGTGGAGCTATCTGGGCTCAGAAGGCATGGAGCAGGTACTGGGCATGGGACCCAAAGGAAACGTGGTCCCTGATCACCTGGATCATCTATGCTATCTACCTGCACCTGAGGCTCAGAAGGAACTGGAAAGGAAGAGCTGCTGCATGGTTCTCCATTTTCGGTTTCATCTCTGTCTTGTTCACCTTCGTGGGCGTCAATATTCTTCTGCCTTCTCTCCACAGTTATGCGACCTGACACCTCAGCAGTTTTCATGCTTTTTTTACATGATTCCGACGTGGGAACAGTGTAGACTGGAGATCTAACACAAGAAGTGCTATGAAGGAAACCACTGACCCTCACAGCTCGTGTACACCTTGAATTCCTACTGTGGGGGATATATGCGAACAAACGTACAGAACGAGGAGGATCATATATGGGAAGCCCGCATACACTCATCACCTGTATCATAAACAAGGGGAACAGTAAGGAAGTCATGAAGGCTGCACGGGAAGCAGGAGCTTCCGGCGGGACCATCATCGAGGGGAAGGGGACCGGCAGTAGGGAGGATGCCCGGTACTTCGGTGTATCACACAACCCGGAGAAGGAGATCCTCTATATTCTCGTTGGCTCAGGAGAGACCGGGAAGGTGCTCGAGGCAATCAGGAACACTCCATGCCTGGCAGATAAAGGGTCGGGGATCGCATTCTGCTCTGATGTGGACCGTTTCATGCTTCTCGGCGACGCCTAGCCAACCTACCCGGTTTTCCGTAGATTGACCTATATCAGGAAAGACAAGGAGCCTTCGATGAAAGAGAGAGTCTTATTTGTATGTATTCACAACGCTGCAAGAAGTCAGATGGCCGAGGCCTTCCTCCGCCACTATGCATCGGATAGATATGATGTTTTCAGTGCGGGGCTGGAGAGCGGCCAGATGAACCCACGGGTCGTGCAGGCAATGCAGGAACTTGGAATATCGATGGAAGGACAGTATGCAAAACCCATCACCCTCTATGTGAACGATGGATCAACCTTTGACTACGTGATCACCGTCTGTGACGAGAGCAATGCCGAACGCTGCCCCCTCTTTCCAGGGAAGTCGGAACGTCTCCACTGGTCATTTCCCGATCCTTCGGTTCTCAAGGGGGATGAGGAGAGTATCATGAACTCGGTGAGAGGGATCAGGGATATGATTCATCAGCGTATCCTTCAATGGCTCAAGCAGTAGCAGGATTCAGATCAGAAGGTCTTAACCATCTCCCACTGATCGATCATCACTGACCAGTTCTCGGAGAGAAGGAACGAACAGAGCGGTGAAGACTCTTCGATATTGATGATTCGCAGTCTGGTATCCTGGGTGTGACGGGAAGCGTCCGTTATCAGGAGTCTGAATACCTCCGGCGAGTTATTCAGGGCACCGATTCCCATGATATCCCCCTTCTGCGCATACAACACATAGTAACCCGCCCACTGACCATCCCTCCTGATTCCCCTGATTGTCAGATGGGGAAACAGCTCTCTGATGGAAGCAGATTCATTCTGCCAGGAGGGCCGGTAGGAAAGGGCGACAGCCTGTGCGCAGGAGGCATAGTGAATCAAATCAAGCTCAAGGAAACCGTCGCTATGCGAACCGGCAGCAGGGATATCCTCAATACCGATCTCAAAACAACGCAGGACTCGCCGGTCAATAAAGCCCTGAGCGGCATACAGATGATGAGCCCGTTCATTCTCTTTGATCACCTCGAGAATGAAAGAACCGGCATGACGTTCTTCCGCACGACTGAGAGCAGCCCGGAGGAGCTCTGAGGCGACTCCCCGGCCCCTCATGGGTGGTATGACTGCTGTCGCTGCATCGTAGACATCCACAGTCCCGCCCGTCTCTCTCACCCCGCAGAGAATAAAACCGACGAGTACACCATCCTCCGTGAAGGCCCCGAACGAATCACTGAGACTGACACTTCTCTGATCATTTGTCTGCTCGAAGGCCTGCCTGCTCATGTGAACCGGAATCTGGTAATCACGAAATGCCTCGATAAAGGTCTCATACAGCTTCTGAGGAGAGAACTTCTCCAGTGTCGTATAGTACATGGAGGTATCGTATCACAGGAAAAGCCTCTCCACCACAACAGATAATCTTTTCGTGTGGTATACTCTCCTGTACAGGAGGTGACCGATGCGATTGGCACTGCTCAGTGACATCCATGCGAATATCTACGCACTCGAGGCTGTGCTTCTTGATGCCCAGCACAGATCCCCGGACCGCTATGCCGTTCTGGGAGACACTATCTACTTCGGCCTGCACCCCCGAGAGACCCTCGAGCGGCTTGAGACGCTGGACCCTCTTGTATTCATAAAGGGAAACACCGATGCCAACATTGAAGGCCTGACGGACATCGTCGTCACCAGCACCTTTGAAAGGTACCTTATTGACATCGCTACCTTCACTTATGAGGCTCTCAATGAGCATCAACGGCAGCGAATACAGCTGTCTCCCATATCGGAGGAGAAGATAATCGAAGGACACAGGATCCTGTTCTGCCATGGATCTCCCTATTCGTTCACTGACAGCCTGCTTCCCGATGGAAAGAGCACCGGAGAAGTGGCAGAGAAGATCGCCCGTGAACGTGCCGAGCTGATTCTGTGCGGACATACACACATCCCGGGAAACTTCATGGTGAGTGACCACCGCATCATTAACCCCGGTGGAATCGGCTACAGCTTTAACGGTGATACCCGTGCCCACTATGCGATACTCGATATTCAGGGAAAGCATGTTGACGTGGAATTCCACCAGATAGTGTGGGACACGCACCGTTACCAGAGAGAACTGTCTCAAGTTCTCAACCGGTTCCCCCTGTTTGAAAGTATCATCTATGCTCTGAGCAATGGAAAACCCATGAATAATTTCAAAAAACGTTTCAAAGAGAAAACCTGATCTCTGATCTAGAGAAGGTACGTCATATCTTCTTGCATTATGAACCACCTTTATGTATACTAGGACGATGAACAAACGCAGACTCTTCATCTCAATATTCTTTATATTTGTAGCTGCCATATTCAGCGGGGTTCTCTTCCTCGCTCCCTCTTTCCGCTACACAGCGGTTCAGCAGATCACGATCATAACGATGCTGAGTGCAGTCCTCAGCCTGCTTTTCTCCGGATTCACACAGGATTATTCATGGACTGACAGGCTCTGGTCAGTTTCCCCGGTCGGCTATGCACTGATTTATGCATCCCATCAGGGCTTTGCCCCCGCTATCATGTTCCCGACCCTCCTGATCTGTCTGTGGGGCCTCCGCCTCACATTCAATTTCGCACGACGCGGTGGATACCGCGATACGGAAGATTACCGGTGGTCGATCCTGAGAGAGCGTATCGGCAACCCGATACTATGGACGCTGTTCAACATCCTGTTCATTGCCTTCTATCAGCAGATACTGTTCATACTCTTCACCCTGCCCCTCAACCTCATTCCTTCCGATTCTCCCCTTTCCCCTCTGACCGTATTCTACGGACTGGCGGCTCTTCTTTTTCTGATCCTTGAAACGACAGCAGACGAGCAGCAGTACAGGTTCCAGCAGGCGAAACATGGATACAAGACACGTGATAAGCGATATGAACAGGAATATGAGAAAGGATTCAGGACGAGCGGGCTGTTCAGTCTGAGCAGGCACCCTGCCTATCTGGGAGAACTCGGGTTCTGGTGGTTCATCTACCTCACAGCATCTTCGTTTACCACAGGCTATGTGAACTACACCCTGATCGGGCCACTTCTGCTCACCCTGCTTTTCATTGGAAGCACCCGCTTCACCGAAGGAATCACAGCATCACGCTATGAGGAATACAGAGAATATCAGCGTGAAGTCTGGCCGATCCTTCCAAGACCGTTCAATCATTCACGTGAAACTTCCCGTATCAACAGTTCAGTTCGTTGATAGAAAGAAGCATCTCACGAAATCTCTTCACATCCACACCGACTGCCACCTGGACTGGACAAGGACCGTCCTCATCCATCCGGCTCATGCCTCTCGTTTTCTGGTCGAGGGTCTCGATCAGGATAGGAACCTCACGATATGAACACAGACCAGGTTCAACGCAGGCAGCGACAGCAACAGCATCAGGCAGATGAGAACCCTTTCGGGAGGACATGCCTGCCAGCGTTCCCCGGTAGTGGTCCTTCAGTGAATCGGTCAGCCCTTTCACATCAGGATCCACAGGGGAAAGACCGTCCATCGTCGTTTCATCGGCATACGCAAGCTCGGTCACGTTGAGTCCGATCATGAAGATATTCATCCCCGATTGATACACGCGTCGTGCCGCGTGGGGATCGCAATAGTAATTGAACTCGGCATATGGTGTACGATTCCCCCCCTGAGTTGATCCTCCCATGGTATAGAGAGCATCGATATACCGGGGAAGATCAGGGTGCTCCTCCAGGGCAATAGCGATATTCGTCAGAGGACCGAGAGCGATCAGGGTGATACTGCCTTCCCTCTTCGCGATACGGTACAGCGCATCCCATGCTTTTTCGCTGCTGGTCAACGCTGCTGTTTCGCAGAACACATATTCCCCCATACCCCGTTTCCCATGTATATGAGAAGCATCCTCAAGTGGAACCTGTAAAGGCTTCCGTGCTCCCTGATACACCTCGAAGGAGGCGTGAAGCAGACTCTTCAGCCCGAGTGCATTGTGTGTGGTTGATTCAACCCCCACATTCCCGGCCGTTGTCGTAAGTGCAAGGATGCTGTCCTTCTCAAACCACCGGCATGCCAGCAGGATGGCGAAAGCATCATCCACTCCCGGGTCAGTATCTATCACGATCTTGCGTGTGCGTATCATCTCGTTACTCCTGATATGAACACTACACAAAAACGGGGTGTATGGAAAGACAACGGCTCATCTCAAGTTTTCTCTGGACCGTACAGGTCTCCGTGCTATACTTTGTTCCTGTAAGGAGCAGGTCGTATGGAAATACTTCAGAAGTATGGTTGGGAGGATCCTTGGCAGGAAAAGTTTGCCCTCTATGAACGTGATGAGCTTATTCCGGCCCGTATCACACGGGAAGGAAAGAATCTGTTCCATGCAGCATCTGCAGCTGGAGATCTTCTCGTGGAGATCTCCGGATCACTCAGTTACCTCGTGCAGCTGGGAGTCAGTGAGTACCCCGTTGTTGGTGACTGGTGCGCCATCGCTCCCCACGGAGCAAACAGGGGTTCCATAGAGGCTGTACTGCCTCGAAAAAGTGTCCTTCATCGTCCTGTCACTCGTGAAGACGGACGGGTACGCAAAGAAAAGAGAGCTGTCGCAGCGAATATCGACCTGGCCCTTATCCTCATCGATATTGCCTACGACCGATCTTTCAGGAGGGCAGAAAGATTCCTCGCACTTCTGAGCAGTGACGACATACCTGCAGCAGTCGTTCTTACAAAAGCCGGAATCGCAGATAACGCACAGGAAATTGCTGCTGCTGCGAATGAGCGTTTCAAACAGGTTCCCGTTCTTCTGACTGACTCCCTCACTGCTCAGGGAACAGGAGAAATCGGGAAGTACTGCCCGGCGGGAAAGACTGTCATAGTCCTCGGTGCAAGCGGGGCTGGAAAATCCACCCTGATCAATGTACTTGCAGCAGCTGATCTCGCGAAGACCTCAGAGGTCAGGACCTCAGACGGAGAAGGAAGACACACCACGACTGCCCGGCAGCTGTTCGCTCTTCAAAACGGAGCTCTCCTGCTTGATACCCCCGGTATCAGAGCAGTGGGGACCTGGGGAACGCAGGAGCCCCCCTCAACCACATTCTCTGACATCTCGACCTTCGCCCAAAGGTGCCGTTTCTCTGATTGTACTCACACCAGCGAACCGGGCTGCGGGGTGAGAAAAGCACTCAAAGAAGGGCTCATAGACCGGGATGCCTACGCCAACTATCTCATCCTGAAGGAAGAGAGCCTCGGAAAAGAGGAGCTGCTTCACAGGAAACGGGAGAAAGAGAAGGATATAGCCCGGATAAAATACCATATGAGACGCACACGCTGAGCCATTTCCTTCGGTCAAGGAAGAAATGATATCCTGTTACGTCCCTGAGTCTTTGAACGATACAGAGCCTGATCAGCACGGTGAAGGGATTCCTTCATCGATCGTGTCGCATCATGCAGCGTAAGCCCGAAAGAGCATGTCTGATGGTCGATAACAGGGAACACGGCTTCATCGATCAGCCCTCGAATCTTCTCTGTGAAATCACAGAAAGCCTCCTGCCCGTCTGTCTCAAGAAGCAGGACGAACTCATCCCCACCCCATCTTACTGCATAGCCTTTACCGTCGATCACCTCAGTGAGGATCCGGGCAAGCGAAACCAGCACCACATCACCCACTTCATGACCGAACGTATCATTCGTATATTTGAATGAATCAATATCGAAGATCCCAAGACCGACTTTCAGACCTCTGGCACGATAGTCCTCCACGATCTCATCACTGTGCATACTGAAGTAATGACGATTGTAGAGTCCGGTAAGAGAATCATGCAGGGCCTGTTCTTCGTACCGTATCCTCTGAAAGTAGCTCTCGCTTATATCAGCAAACGTAAGCAGGTAGGCATCCTGTTCGTGACGAGCCACATTAACGGTGAAGATATGGCGTTTTCCGGATCCATCAAGCATCATGACGATCCTTCTGTGCTCTTCAACCTTCTTCAAGGCTTCTATCCAGTTGGCCTCATCTTTTTCGATCTTACCCGGATGGAACACGGCATCATCGGCAATGAACAGTTCGCAGACACGGGTATGATCCTCCAAAAAGGATTCAAATGAATCATATGCGAGAAATTCAAGGAACCTGCGGTTTGCGTGCTGAAGCCTGTACCCATCGGAGATGAGTACCATATGACCCTGAAGATCAAGGAACTTTCTCATTCGGCCGTAGGTATCGGAGCGAAGCGATACATCAGTGATCGAGCCTTCAAGGATAACATTTCCCCAGACATCCACACTTCTCTGCCCGAATTCCTGAACATTCAACACGCCGCCGGAAGAATCTATGATACGGTAATCCACCTGATACACCCGGTTGTTATCTATTGCCGATCTGATCTCTGCCCTCACAGAGTCGAGATCATCGGGATGGATGATACTGTTCAACCCTCTTCCTTCATCCCTGAGGAAGATCTCGGAGGCGAAACCGGTGATCTGCCGCACTGCATCGTTGATATACAGGACATTCCTCTCTTCATCATCCTCACACCTATATACGATGTCGGGAACCTTACGTATCATGGATTCCAGCTGCTCTTTCATTGTATTCAGAGCCTGTTCCCGAGCGACACTCTCGGTTATATCGTATACCGTTCCCAACGTTCTGAGAAAGTTGCCGTCATCACCGAAGGTATGACTGCCACGCTCTTCTACCCATCGGAGGGTGCCGTCCTTGCGTAATATCCGGTGACGGATCGAGTATGCTTTCTGATTCTCTATTGAATCATAGTATGTTTGTGTAAGAGAGTCTCTGTCATCGGGATGCACATAGTCGAGGAAGCTGCTGAACGTCGGGGTAAAACTCTGTACAGGCTCTCCGAAGATCCTGTACACCTCATCGCTCCAGATGAGGTCGTCACTCTCGCCGGAAGCTTCCCAAAATCCAAGGTGGGCAATTCTCTGCGCCTCATTCAACAGTGTGTTCTGGTGAAGCAATTCGTCCTCGAAGGCTGCAATATCGGAAATATCGTGAGTTGTCCCGAAAGCTTTGACAGGGTTGCCGTTATCGTCATATTCCAGGATAACCACTTCGTTCACATAGACGATACTGCCATCAGGGCAGATGACACGGTGCTGAATCTGATACCCCGTTCTCTCCTGAAGTGCTTCCTGAAATGCCTGAGAGATTCTTTCGCGATCATCGGGATGCACATATCCGAGAAACCCTTCATAGGTACCGGAGAATGACCCCGGGGTAACTTTGAATATCTCATACACCTCATCACTCCATATCAAGGTGTCTGTCTTGACATCGAGCGAGTAGAACCCGATATGGGCTGACCGCTGAACAAGCTCAAGAGTCTCGTTCCGCGTCTGTATCGCATCCAGGTCCCGCTTCCGTCTGTCCCACTGGAAGACGACGACAGAGGCGATCATCAGGTCCAATAGAAAAACGATACCGAAGAGCGCAAGCTGGAGACCGGGATCGGGTATCAAGGGGAGAACAAAGGAGGAAAGAGGCTGGCGTATCATGAAAATAAGGGGGTACCCCTCAGCCTGCTCTGAAGAACTCCTTGTATCAGCAAGCCTGGGTTCCTCTACTATATCGACATGGCGAAAGATGAAAAGCATGCCATCCGAAATAAAGACTCCTTCAGGCTCCATGAGCTCAGCCCAGAGCTCCCCGTCCTCCTGAATGATACTATCGTCCTTCTGACCGGCAAACATGAAGGCAAACTCCCTCTCCGGCTCCTGGGGATGTACCAAATAGTATCCATCAGAATTCAATATCTCTATTCCACTGTTACTCTCATCACTGAACAGGTCTGTGACATTGTCAAACATATCCTGCACCAGATAGTTTATCACAACAACTCCATTGGAATTTCCATCAGAATCAATTATCGGAGTGGCAAAGCGGATCATTGGTTTATAGGGAAGTTCTATCTCTCCCTTCTCGATATTGAGGTCCAGCGGTGAGATATACAGCTGCCCCTTTTCAAGGTGTATGCTGTCTGTGAAATAGTATCTGTCGGACTTATCCTGCAGCTCCGGTCCGGGGACCACGTACGGACTGCCATCGCGGTAATCCACTCTCACACGTTCGATACCCTGTGCATCAAGATACCTGATCTGATCATATACCATCTTCGAACCACTGAGACTCCGTCCGATATTCTCAAGCATCTTTTCGGGGTTATCCACTTCTTCAGAACCAAGGAGCTCCTCGAACAGGTCACTCATAACAAGAAGGTCTGCCGTTATCGACGAGAAAATGGTTTCAACATGGAAGGCTACCACGTCAAGGAGTACCTGATTTCTGGTGATGTGAAGCTCGGCATCTCTTCGTGCTTCCTCTTTGTTGAACATGACTGCAAGAGACAGTTCAACCCCGATAAGCAGTATCATGAGAAGCAGTACAGGAATGATAAGACGTCTGACAGGAATCCGGGCGACAGCTTTTTTCAGATTTGTTCGTATGTCCACTTTAACCCCCTCACAGGAAGGGCTTCCACTGCAAGCCTCCATGAACCAACAATCATGAGGAGAAGCACTTAAAAAGCCGTATCAGGAACTGAAAACGCCATCAGTATACCACAGAAGGTCCTGTCTTTGAACACTCACCGGAGTGTTTACCTACAGGTTCTCAACAACCTGACAGCAAGCTTCATTGCTCCCGGGAAACAGGCTCAGCAGTTCGCTCCGCCTTTCGCGTTCAGGATGAAACATCCAGTACCCCCTGTAGCGCAAGTAATGTCACATGATGGTATAAAACGAATAAGAAAACCTTATTGTTTTCGTTACTTTCCGTAGATACAGTCTGTACATCTTAATCTTTTTGCAGGATGCCCCCTGTTTTAGTAAAGACTTATGTCTTCTTATTTATTAATATTATATTGCAATATTTTCTATATTATATTATATTATAAATAATTAACTTATACCTAATTTATGCAACAGATTTTTTTTGGATTTTTTTATTTTTAGTATTGACATAAGTTTTATTTGAAATTATACTTCAGTCATAACTTAGGAAAACAAACAGGAGTTCAACCATGAAAAAATTATTGACAGTTCTTATCATAGCCCTCGTCACTTTCTCAACCTTCGCAGCAAGCGGAACCGGAAATACCACACTTACCCTTGAA